>Ga0209426_1000027_pt1 | contig 300376 bp, 299 predicted proteins | sample Deesub1362B_J571_FD_187697 | JGI IMG/M metagenome (GOLD analysis project Ga0209426, IMG submission 187697) | Deep oceanic, basalt-hosted subsurface ecosystem from Juan de Fuca Ridge flank, Pacific Ocean, CORK Borehole 1362B_J2.571 (SPAdes)... ...
AGACCAATGAGCTGTTTTAACAACATTGAAAGTATAGAGAGGATAGTGTATGCAGTAATAAGTTATTTGAATGAGCATTGGAGTTTACACCCTCTTAAAGAATTTACACAGAAAGATTGACATTACCTCCACAGGCGGTTTATTTGACTTATATTACCCAAAAATATTATTCTATTAATCTAAAATCTAAATAAAAGGGCCGCTAGCTCAGTAGGCAGAGCACCGCCCTTTTAAGGCGGGTGTGCGGGGTTCGAATCCCCGGCGGCTCACCAAAAGCGGATGTCGGAGGTCGGATATTTAAATTATTCTGAATTCTGATGCCTGACATCCGTTTTGCGTCCCCATCGTCTAGCCAGGCCTAGGACACCGCCCTTTCAAGGCGGCAACACGGGTTCGAATCCCGTTGGGGACGCCATTTTTTATTTGCCCTTCTTCGCAAACAAACATCCCTTGACACTTATTGACACTTAAGGTAAATATAACTATCCTTGGCTTGTTGCAGGCTTTCTGCAAAAACCCTATTAACCCACTTTTTTACACCTTCTCTGCTACGGTATGCTACTGCTACTGTATGCATCTCTAATCTACAAGCCAGTAAAGATACTCTGCTGAGAGGTAAAGGAGTACTTGAGAAAGCAGATAAATAAAAACACTCCGCCATGTGAGTCTTAGTATCATTCCAAGAAACAAAACCACCACTGAAGCTCCTTGAAGCATAAAAACTGCAAGAAGCCCCTCTTTCAACACCTTTGTCTGACCGGTTGGGTCAAAAAGCACTGAACCAAAATGCCAGGGACCATGATTGAAATTCTTAATCCAGAACTCCCTCTGTGAGAGCACTCCTGCATGCCCTGTCCTCCATGCATAAAGCATAATCCAGAGAATCAACAGGAAAGAGCACATCATACAGACCATCCCTGTGTTACTGAGAGCCCTTCCCATCTTCTTTCTCCAGTTGTTCAAACTCAATAAAAAATTCCTTCTACTCAGCATTCTATACCTCCACAACAGAGCCTCTTCTCAACCGTCTCCTTACCCTTTCATAAAACCTTTCCTCTATTATGTCAAAAACCTTTTTCACGGAGATATTCTCAAGGTCTTTGGCGAGCTCATCGTTGGGGTACACATACACTCTGTCCACCAATCTTTTTAACTTTTCTGTTGCCCTCAGCATTCAGTGCTCTCCTTTTGCCCTCCCAGAAAAAAGGTGCAGTCACCACGGCAGCGCTCCAGAGCCTCAGCCCCTCTGCAATCTCTGCCACTGCCACGGATACTGCGCAACCGCCAAGCCCTATTGTCTCCTTCTTCAGTATATCCTTATGGTATACCATCACAACACCTAATTTAAGGTATTATATTTCACGATTGTCTTATCCCCCCAAACTCGTTCTCAAACACCCTCCTCGCCCTTATTGAAAGAGGTGGATTACCACGAATGACCACTCGTATCCCCCTTACATAATCCCTCGGCCTCGTAAGGTCATTGACGAGGGTCTGAAGCACTGCGTCCACTGCCCAGTCATACTGATGCTCAGTTTTCATCTCCTCATTAAAAGAGTTAACCACAGAGGATATTGAAGAAATAATAGCCTTTGCTGAATCCTTGAAGATGAAAAAAGAGACAAAAATACAAAGAAAGCCTTCTGCCAGTATTCCAACTTTTCACCTCGGTCAGATAAAAGATTCAGCCCTCTCAAGAGATACCCTTTGATATTCTGAGCAGACTCCTTACTGTCCATAGACCAAAATCTCACTCTATCTTTGATTACTTTCTTGTTGCTACCATGCTTGAGTATGGGATAAGAACGATCTATACTCTCAATACCAAAGACTTTTCTATCTTTAAAGAAATCCTTCCTGTTAGTCCTTTTAAGCAGTTGAAAGTTTAATATGCTTATTAGTTCTGAACCCATATCCCCTGCCTCCTGCACATAAATACATTTATTTTTTGAACAGCCTCAAACCAAGTACCTCCTTAACCTTACCGAGTAAACCCTTACCTTCTACTGCCCCCTTTACTCTCAGAATCTCCTCCCTTCTGAAGCCAACGGTGGTTAGAGGTAGTAAGAGTAAGCGGACATACCCGGAGGACTGACGACGAAGTTGTAGGAATTCTGTTATTGTGGAAAAACTCCTTAATGACGTCACTTCACGAGTGGAAACACGCCTTGCAACACAGATTTAAAGACTACCGATACAAAAACGACCCGGAGGCAGACGCAACCACGTGGTCACATACCATCTTCAGGTTAGCGTTACCGAAGCTGTACGAGCGTTCTCTGGCGTCCGGAAAGTTCTTCCACCGTCCGGCCGACGCGTATCCGCTTCACCTGTTCAGTTTTTTAGACCCACAAACCTTTGCAGAAACACTGGCAAAAAACGACTTTCAACGTCTTTACCAGTACACGACAAACAGACAAAGGAGGTAGCATGATAAAAACCTTTCTCAGAGACAAAATCGCAAAGGTGGTTAACAGAATACTCGACAGAGCTTCTGTCGACGTGCAAAACCCCAACTCAAAAGACAGAGAAGAATCCGTTGCCGGCAAAATACAGGCAGTTTTTAAGTCCGAAGCAGAACGGGTGCTCGAAAAGTACAACGAAAAAGTAACTGAAGTAAGAGGAAGGAGGAAGACGAGGTAATGCAGGGACCTATTGACAGGACGATAATCGAGTACCTCGACCGTCTCATGGACATTGCTCTCGGAAAAAGGCGTGGTACTATCGCCGAAGAACGGCTTGCTGACAAGCTGAGAGCAGTTGCAAGGTTTACCCTCGAAAGAGAGTTGTTTAACGAACAGTTCTTAGAAGAAAAGATAAGCAGAGAGCTCGAAGCGCAGAAAGCCCGCTCCGAATCGTCGCGCCTCCGGAGGAGCTTCTTTTACGTGTTCTGGCCCGTCGTAACTCTTCTGTCTCTTCTGTTGAGGGTACTCAGCTTTAAGTAACCTGACGAACCAGTACCACGACGCCAGAGTTGTCCGCGTTCTGTACGCAAACTGTACGCATACTGCGAACAATTTTGACAACTGTTGACAACTCATGACAACTAATGATAACCTATAAGTGATTGAGATAATTGGAAATCTTTTGTTGCCGGAGTGGCGGAACTGGTAGACGCAAGGGACTTAAAATTCTAATCTCGCACTTTCCTTAAAAGGCACTCCTGGACTGGGTTTAAGCATAACCAATTGATTTTAAAGACTTTTTAGTAGTTCCATTATTTCTGTTCTTTCCCATATTTTCTGTTTAGTGTGCTACCTTCTGCTACCATTTTGCTACCCTATTGCTACCCTAAATCAGGTGGAATAAGATAAAATATCAACAAAACCATTCAAAAAGGAGTACAGAGATGGCAGAAACAACATCCATAAAAGACAAGATCAGGGTTTCAGAATTAACCGTGGCAGAACTAAGGGAGCTGATAAGAGAGGTTGTGGACGAAGTAATAGAGGAGAAGATGAAAGAACCTAACAGAGCAACCAGAGAGACTCTTGAGAAGGCAGACAGAGGTGAGGAGTTAAACTATTATGACAGTCTTGATGAGTTCTTTAAGAAAATGGGAGTATAAGTGTACAAAACAGTTACTACCAATCGGTTTGAAAAGGACTTTCAGAAGGCAATAAAAAGAGGTAAGGACATTGAAAAACTTAAAAAGGTGATGAGGGCCTTAAGTGAGGGTAAGGCTCTTGACCCAAAATACAGAGACCATCCTTTAAAAGGTAAATATAAATATAAAGACCACAGAGAATGTCACATTGAGCCTGACTGGTTACTAATATACAAGATTGACAGAGACAAAGGTTTGATTATTTTTGAAAGAACGGGTACTCATTCAGACTTATTTGGGTAGAATTTTGATTGAGAAGGTGTGTATCAAAAGACATTTTAGTAAAGGTAATTGAGGAGCTCAATAAACGCTATCTTATTGATTTAAAAAGAGAAATCATTAAAAAGATACCTGAACAGTATCTTAAACAGTATGGTATACAGTATGGGGAACTGTATCCTGAAAGTGAAAGTAAACAGTATAGCAAACGGTATGGCAAAGAAGGAGGCAAATAAGGGGCTGCCTCCTTCACCACTTTGTTAATTGCCAGACACTCAATACATGGTAACCATCTTCAGCCCTCCTTGAACTTTAATACTTAACATTTTTCAAGTGATTTATATGCCAGAGTAGCATAATGATGAGCCCGTTCTACCATTTCCTCTTCGATGATCTGTTCTGTATGATATTCAAAGAGTAGTTGTCTTATCTCTTCTTCATCATCTTCTTCTTTGTCTCCATTATTTCCTTTTGCCATTATATGTCTAAGGCATTCACTGTATTCATGATATCGATCATCCCGTTGTAGAGATAAGAATGTTTTAAGCACATTAAGATAGCCAATGGAATTTTGTAAATAATACATCGCATCTCCTATTTTATGAACATCGATGTTTGACATATTTAATCCTCCTAATCATAATTTATACAAGTCCCAAAGGGACTTTAGAACCTTATATATCTCTCAGCACCATTTGTTATTCTGTCTATTGCATGGGCATAGATGGTGGTAGTTTCAATACTCTTATGTCTCAAAGCCTCCTTTACCTGAATTACAGGGGCACCATTAGCAAGAGCTAAGGTAGCAAAGGTATGTCTGAGGCTATGGGCTGAAAGTCTGGGACTGTCTATCCCTGTACCTCTGAGCCTTTCTTTAACGATCCTTCTTACTGATCGTGTGGTAAGTCTCTGCCCTCTGTTTCTGTCACTTAGAGATACAAATAGAGGAGCATCATCACTCACATTAAACTTCTCTTCTTTTAAAGCCTGAAGGTAGTCATAGAGAGGCTTTAAAGTCTCCTCTGTTAAAAGAACAAAGTCATCCTTAGTATCCTTGCCTTTACCATGTATTCTAAGTACTGCTTCTCCACCTGCTTGAGATATATCTCCCACATTTGTCCTTACAACCTCAATTGTTCTTAACCCTGTCCTGAGCATAAGGTTAAGTAAAGCATAATCTCTTTTGCCTTCAAGAACATCTCTGTTAATACAATCAAGGACTCTTTTTATCTGATTTATTGTGAGTGGATCCCTTCTGAATCCTTTACTTCTTTTAGGACTCTTTACATCTTGAGCTATATTAGGATATATCCTTTTGTGCTCTGTCCATTCAAAAAATTTTCTGATTCCTGTTAGGTAGGCTGTAACTGTAAGAGGAGATAGCCGTTTGTCATTTAGAAGGTATTTCTTATAGCTTATAATATCTTCTCTGGAGGGTTGAAATATGCTTTGTAGGTTTAGCCATCTCATGAGATTTATAAGCCCTTTTCTATACGTTTCTTTAGACGAATCCCTAACATCCAAAGAATGAAGAAATTCATCAACATACAACTCAATGTTGATAAAAGGATAAGTTGTAGTGGTTGGTATTAACTCTCCTGCCATTGCCATGGGTTAACCCTCCTTTTTTGTTTTTGTAAGTTTATGGAAAAGTAAACATGTTTTCTCTTGCTATCTTCCTTATTCTTCTTAATTTACCTCCTTACTGAAGGTCTACGCAGTGCTGGTATGGACCTCTCTTTTAACCACTTATTTAATTCCTGTTCACTGAATCTCACAATTCTCGATGACAGCCTTACATAAGGAATCTGATTGCTTTTAACCCATCTGTGAATAGACATGATAGATACATTCAGTCTTTGTGCTACCTCTTTAGGTGTCAACAATCTTTCTTGCATCACGCCTCCAACTTTTCGTATTGCTTTATACAAAAATCCAGAAAATCGTATACTTCTTTAGGATGAACGAATTCTTTAGCAAACTTAGTGACCTCTTTGTAGCTCTCTACAATTGTATCCATCCATAGCAAATTAGGCTTGTCAGTATTAAATCGGTTAACAAATTTCTTCCATGTAAGGGAATCTCTTTTTACCCAATGACACCAGATAATAAAAGGGTGAAAAACTTTAGAGTATCTTTCAGCTAATAATTTAACAGCCGTCCACAATACTTCTTCAGGTTCTATGCCCATCTCCATGGCACAATCTGGAAACTCTGAGACAAGTTTTCCGAAAGTCTCAGGCTCCATCTCTTTTAAGGTATAATATTTTTGGCTTTCCTCGTCATAAAAATAACGAGTTCCTTTCTCGTCTTCTAATACAAACCCTTTTTTGCCTTCAAAACTTTCTTCAGAATGTATTACTCTCATTCCTTTAAACTTTTCTAAAGCAATGCTCACTTTTTGCCTCCTTTTAATTAAAGATTTATCGCAACTGCCGTAATTTTACAAAGATTCAATCTACTCAGTTCCTCTTTTTTCAAGATTTCAGGTTCCACTTCATTGTTTATCGGATCAAGAATTACTGTATCGTCATTAATCCAGACTCTTGCAACCGTTGTGCCTTTAGAGGCGTTGAACAGTGCGAAACAACCGTTTTGGATTGGTTCGTCAGGTTCAACAAAGAATAAATCTCCTCTTTTAATTCTTTGCCCTTTAACATTCCCTGTCATAAGTTTTCCTCTTGCTTTGACAAAGAAACCTTTGGTAGCGGACATTTTTAACCTCCTTTGTTTATTTATAAAAGTTACAAAAGCACCCTGGTAAAACCAGGGTATCTTACAAATTCTGCCATGCCCAGCCTTGCCACGCCTCGCCACGTCATGCCCCGCCTCGCCTCGCCATGCCTCAACCTGATCACAATAAATCTGTTATTACTCCAATTCTTTTAAGAGTTCCTCCCATTTCTTTTTCTCATGAAGATAGTCTTCATCCTCGTCTGTTGGGTTATCGAGTTTCTTCAAGAGTTCCTGCCACTCCTTATTATGATGTTCATCTGAATTAAAGTCAGACCGTTTCTCAAAGTCTTCATTCTCCTGATGGTAGATTTCTTCTTGAGGATAAGAGATATTAAGGATTCTGGCCATCTCTAAAACCTCCTGTCTTGCTATTACTTTTTGAGAGAAAGTCTCTCCTTCTTGAATCGTTCAACTGAGCCTTTATCAACCATCCAGCGATTGTTGAAGGGATGTTGTTTCCCTTTGAGTCTGCCTTGCTTCAGGTAGGTAAGAATGGTAGTGTGACTGAGATCAAGTTGTTTTGCTGTTTCTGAAACGGTTATGTATTGTTTCATATTAATACCTCCTTTTATCATTTTGTTATACATATTATAAGATAAAATATTAACATTTGTCAAGGTTAAAAATTTAAAGCATTTAAAATTTAAAAACAAAACAAGTTTATGAAAAAAGGTTAAAGAATGTGTAATAATAGATTCATGTCTACGAAAAAGTTGAGTTATGAAGAACTATTTAAAAAGGGAGAACTTACAGAAGAAATAATTCTTTCAGACAGTCCCTTAAGTATTTTTAAACATATTAAAGAAGAAGAGCATCTCAATTTAATAAAAAATTATGTTAAAATGTGGTTGGTCTGTAATCCAAGTCTGCTTGAAAAATCTCTTGTTAAAGCAGCCAATGAAAAAGTTATTGTTGAATATAAATTTTCTAATGAAGAAATAAAAATTATTAATGTTTTTAGGGATATTTATAATATAAAAAAGAGTTTTAAAACATCTCCCTATAATGATATTGGAATACTATGTAATCTTCTCTATAAAATACTTGCCTTTCAGTTAGGGTGGACAGAAGAATGGATAAGACAACATGTACAGGTGGATTTAAAAAAGAACATTATACAGGCAATAACACGTGCTGAAACAAATAAAGAGATTGAAGATACTTTAACAGAATTAATATCTCATTACAAAATGTATTATTCCTCCAAACGTGAAATTTCAGACAAACAGATCTTTAAATATTTACAGAAACTGAAATATATTAAAAAAGATTTTACACCCTTACAGCCTCGTACAACTATAGAAAAAGCGATTATAGATATTTTAAATGGAGCTATTCCCAAGAAATGTATTTTTTGCGATGAGGTTTTTCTTGCAAGTAAACCAAAACAGAAGTATCATTCTCCTTCCTGTAGGGTGCTTCACTTTCATAAAAGGAAATTTATAGGGCAGAAGGTTCCTTTATCTGGAAAAGAAGCAGTAATAAAAGAGATTAAAAAAACATATGCAATCGTTGAAATCAAAGGAGAGAAGAAAAAAGTTGAATTGATATTTGATAAAAAAACTAAAGCTCCTGTAAAAGCCGAGCCTATATACAGACAACGAGGTATAGCCTTTAAAAGAATAAAAAAAGACTTGCTCCCACCAGAGTTTGTAGATTATTTAGAAGAATAATAGCCAAAACCAGAAAAAACCATTTCTTCAATCTCTCTTAACTCTTCAAAATAACTCCATCGATACTTGAGCCATAGAAACGAAGACCTCAAATAGAAGGGATTGCAACCATATCCAAACGAGGTGATGATTGTGTAAATACCAACTGGCTAAGTAGTGGACATATACACTTAGCTTTTCTTTTTATTTTCAACAGGTTATTACACAAAAAGTTAAATGAGTGGACGCTTTACAGCATTGTATATGAGAAGTGCTTAGAGATGTTTTATTACAGGAGGTTGCAGAGCTATGCCAAACCTACAAATCCAGATTACAGCAAGCACACGAGAGGCTGAAAGGGAAATCAGACGATTCCTCAGAACCATACAGAAGACTTTTGAAACTGTTGAAAAGTCGAAAATCATAGCTTTTGATAAATCCGTTGTAAAGCAAGCAGAGGCACTATCTAAATCTGTAAAACGGATTGAGAAAGACGTAAAGCAAGTTGTAACAAACACTAAGGAGTTAGCTACAACCACTGAGAAAGGATTTACAAAAATCAGGACTGAGGTTGAGAAGGCGAGAGAGTCCTTTGTTAACTTGCGTTGGGGTATCAGAGATGTTCTCAAAGACGCAATGACTCTTATGAACTTTCAGTTGCGATGGTATTTAGGGCGGTCTATCGTTTTTGGTTCAGCAAGGGCATTGCGTGAAGGTATTGAGTTTGAAGCAGAGATTGACAGGGCTGAGGCACTGTTGCTCAGGTATGCTGCGATGGAAGAAAATGTCCGAGGAATACACAGACGCACGGCAGAGGAGTTAGTTAAATACAGCCGTCAGATCGCAATCAACCTACCTATAGCTTTTGAAGAAGTCATCAAAGCTTCAGACCGATTGCTGGCAGCAGGTATCAACATAGAAACCGTCAAAGCCTCTCTCGAAGACTTCGCAAAACTACAGGTCGCCTTCCCTGAGATTGACCCTGAAAAATTTACAACCGCAATTGTCGGTTTTCTCAACACGTTTAGACACACTCCTGGGTTACGAGAATTTGAGAACGATGCAGAGAGATTTAGAGCAATTCTTGACAAAATCACAAAGGCTCTGGCCGTTGGAGTCATTGCACCAAAAGACATCAATCTCGTAATTCAGCATCTGGGGCAGATGGCTCAGGCAGCAGGCTTTACAATTGATCAGATGCTTGCACTCAGCGTTATCATTACAAATCTGGGTGCCAAGGCTGGACCTGCTGCGAGGGCTTTGCGTGGTCTGATTGACTCTTTGAGTACTCCTAAAGGTATCAAAGAACTTGAAAAGATAGGCATCGTTCTCGATAAAAGCAAGACAATAGCAGAGCAGTTTGAAGCTATTATTAATGGACTGAGAAAGGCATTAGGCTCAGGAGAGCTTGGCATGACCTTAGAAGCCATGTCTTTCTTGAGAGGTATAGCTCCTGTACAAAGGCGTTCTGCTCTCATTGCCTTAATCAGAGAACTCGAAACCTACCATACCATACTCAATGCAATCCAGAACTCCCAAGGAGCCCTCGCAAGAACCTCAGAGGTCATGACAGACACACTTTCAGGGCAATGGCGAATTTTCAAAAGTCTCACCAGAGAGCTAAGGGCTGCCTTCAGCAACTCTCAACTTCTCAAGGATGGTTTGAAGCTCTTAATTGGTGCTTTTAAGGTCTTAGGGTTTGTCCTCTCAGGCGTTGCAGGTCTTTTGAGTCTTACGGTCGATGGTTTCAAGTGGCTATATCATACAGTCAGGCTGATCACCAACCCTTTGGAGAGAGTTATTGCTTCCTTGATGTATCTGGTAACGGGCAACTTTAAAAAAGCATGGGAAGAAATCAAGCGGATACCTAAAGTAGCCATACACCATTTTGAAAAAGCTTCAGAAGCTCTCGCAGGAAGTCTTGACAGGGCAGCTAAAGAAGTAATCACAATCCAGGATGTTCTGTTTAACCGCCTTAAGTTTTCTGGTGGCAAGGACAGAAAGACAGAAGAGATACTGAAAGGATTGGGGATTCCAAAGGAAGCGGTTGAGAATACAAAAGAATATAGAAGGGTTTTAGATGCCATCTCAAACACGGCACAAATATCAACCATATCTGTTTCTGAGGCATGGAAAGATGTTCAAGTGGAGATTCAAAAGAGTTTTGCTTTATTGGATAGTCAGCTAAAGATGGGCAGAATCAGTCTTGAGGATTATTATAAACAGAGGAGCTATTTAAGAGAGAAAAGTTTAGCTGAAGAAGCCACAAAGATACAAAAAGAGTTTGCGATTCAGAGAGAAGTTTTGAGGAAGCAGATTGAGGAACTTAAGAAAGGAATGGATACATTAAAGGAAGACGAGGCAAAGATACGAGAACAGGAAATTAGAAGGCTGACACAAAAAATGCTTCTACTGGAAGTAAAGGAGTTTGCTCAGATTAGTGAGTTAATACGAAAAAACGAGTTGACAGGGTATAAAGACTCACTCCAGTATGCTTATCAAAAATTCAAAGCTGAAAAAAACTATAAGAAGCAACTGATGAAACTCACTCACGATGCAGTTTCAATGGAGCTTATCGGTATCCAGAAAACCGCAGAAGAAGCTAAGAAAAAGTACAAAACTCTCATCCCTCTTATTGAAAGACTTTCTGAGGCACAAAAACAGGCGTGGCTGACGGCAGTTGAGATATCCACACTAAAAACTTATAAGAAAATCGCAGAAAAGCAATTCGACAGGAGAACGGCTTTAGCTTATCAAATTGAAATCTATAAGAAAGAACTTGAAAAACTTGCGAGATACATCAAGCAGAGAGAAGAGGATCTACGGCTATCCAAAATCACAGGAGAAGATGTTGAGCTTATTAAGAAGGATCTCGAAAGACTAAAAGCCCTTTATACGTCTCTCATGCTTGATATGGAGAAAGCCCAAAAAACGCTTTCTGGCTCAATGTTTGAGGGTATTAAGGATGGTCTGAGAGAATTTGCAAACCGTATTAAAACCACTTACGAATTCTGGCGTGATGTCTCTTCGAAAACGCACAAAAGCATTGCTGAGAGCTTCTCAGATTTGTTCTATGATACTATCACAGGCAAACTGAAGGATCTTGGCGACTATTTTGATAGAGTGTGGAAAAATATCTTAAAAATGTTTGCAAACTACTTAGCTCAAATGGCTGTTCTCGCATCCAACCCCATAACAGTACCCATCCTTGTAACGATAGGAAATATTATGGGTATGCCCACTCCACCTGCGCCAATGAGTATGGGCATGGGAGGCGGTGTACCAGGTGTTTCCATGTCCTGGGCTGGAGGTTTTAAACCTATCAGTTATGCTACAACATCTTACTTTGGGCTTCCTGTTGTAACTTATCCTACTCCTGCTACTGCTGTGGGGGCTCTTGAAGCTTATTATGGCACCATGACTCCTTCTCTTGGAGCTGGGGCTATATTTCCATTCTTAGGAGCAGGGTTGCTTGGTTATGGTTTAGGACAACTATTTGGAGGCAAATACAGTGGAATAGGTGGGGCATTGGGCAGTATGCTGGGAATGGGAATTGGTTATGCTGTGGCTGGTGGTGGTTCTATTGCTGCTGGGATGGCTGCTGGTTCATGGCTTGGTCCTCTTGGTATGGCTGCTGGAGGACTGCTTGGTGGTCTGTTGGGCAGTCTGTTTGGTTCAAAAAAGGTACCAGCTTTTGCAGCAGGACTGTATCCTACAACTGAACCAGGAAAACACTGGAGCATATTGACAGAACCTTACGCAGGGGTTGGTTATCTCGGCGTGAAGTATAAGACGTTTATGGGCGAGGAAGCAAGGAAAGCAGCAGAACAACTGCTTAAGATATTTGAGAACGTTATGGATTCTGTTGTTGATACTTTCAATGTTTCAATGGACAAATTAAAAGAACTTAGAGACAGCAGCAAGGAAATATACTTTGAAGTAAAGAAAGACATGACGTGGGAGGAAATACTACAGGAATTTGGTAAAGGTCTTAAAGACATAGTTGAGCTTCTTACAGGTATAGATTTTAGTCAGTTCCAGAAAGGCGGAGAAAACCTTACACAGACTATTTTAAGAATTGTCCAGGCAATTAAGGATTATCCCAAAGTGCTTGCATCATTCGACGATTACATTGCTGCAATCAGAGAACAATACGATGAAATAGCAAAATGGAAAGAACAGATGATGGAAGCTCAAAAACAGATTGAAGACCTTAAAGAGTCTCTCAAAAACGCAACAGACCCTTCAGACGCTATCAACTATGCTAATCAGCTAAAGCAGGCTATATACGAGAAGTACATGGCAGAAAAACAAATGATAGAGGGACTGGTGGCAAGTATCAGACAGGCTGAAATGGAACTAATGGATTTCAGATTTAATCTTGAACAAAAAATAGCAGAAATGACTGGAGTAGGAGATGCAGCAGAAATAATGATGGAAAAGTTCAGATACATTCTTGAAAAGATGGCTGAGGACCTGGGAAATGTTATGGCAATTAGAACAGTTCAAACATTAGAAAATGTTGAAAATGTTATATCAATGAAGTTCTTAGACATGTTTGGAATTGTAGGTGGAGCAATTTCCGAACTGGTTGAATTTACAGCTAACAAGACAGCACAAATACAAAATGCTATTGTGACTATGGATATGAGTCTTGAACAGATGATGAATGCTATTTCTGGTGCTATTGATGCTTTAATCCAAACTGGTATGTCAGTAACTCAGATAAACAAACTCCTTGGATGGGTAAATGAAGCTGTTGGAACGGTTGACCAATGGGTAAGCAGTCAGATATCTGCTATACAACAGAGGTATCAAAGACTTGCTGAAGCTGAGAGAAGAAGAATTCAGATGCAGCAGGAAGCTATTCAGGAACAGACAAGAGCACTTCAAGAACAACTTAGACTTGCTCAGCAATGGAAGAGTCTGCTTGATAGAATTGAAACCACCCTTAGAAACCTTATTATTGGCACTGCTAACCCAAGAGACATCTTTGAAAGACTTGCATATGCAAGAGAACAGGTAGCAAGAATGTATGCTCTCTATACAGGAGCTACAGGAGAGCAAAGACTTGAATATGCTGGAAAACTCCATACTCTGATACAGGATTACCTTAAAGTTGCACAGGAAGCTTTTCAGAGACCTTCCCCTGAATATAAAGCTATCTACGACGAGATGATTAATATGTTGACTCTTATTAAAGAAGATGCTTCAACTTATGCAGTGACTGAGGAAGAACTTCAAAGACAGATTAAGAACCTTCAGGAAGAAGCAAATCGTCTGTCAAAGATACAGATTGATTATACAGCACAGATGCAGGCTGAAATAGAGGCTGTCAAACAACAGGCAGCAGCATATTACGAATGGTTGAAGAACGTAGGAGTTAAACTCTACGAAGCTAAAATTGACGAATTAAAACAAAGATTGACAGAGTTGCTCGGAGATAAAACAGTAGAACAGTACCTCGCAGACTTACAGCTTGCAGCAGTTACGGAGCTGGCTCAGATAAGAAAGTTGTTAGAAAAAGTTTGGGGCGAGATTTTGGATTTGGGTTCACCACTTGCCCGTAGAGGGTCTCCATTTGCTGTTGCTTTTGCTACTGGTGGATACGTTACGAAACCTACTCTTGCCCTGATTGGTGAAAGAGAACCTGAATACGTCATCCCTGCAAGTAAAATGAAAGCTTTAACTCAAAACGTTACCATTTCACCACAGATTACAATTGTTGCTGACAGAGGAGCTGACCTGCAAGCAATAAGAAGAGAAGTAGAAGACGCAATCGTTTACTCAATTAAGTACGGAAAAGCAAGACAGGCCCTGAAGGAGGCAGTAGCTTATGGGTAGGAAGGGCATCATGTTGAAAATTAAAGCTGACCTCGACCGACTTGCAAAAGAGCTGATAGGCTTCATAGCTCGTATCGATAAACAAAAGAGAGAGTTGCATTCAAAAGCAGGTGAAGCCGTTAAATCCGACGTCTTTGAGCATTATAACGAGGAGTTTGAAAAATCCGTCAACCCTAACTCTTCCTGGCAACGATTAAAAGAAGCATTGGGGCTGCCTCCCGTACCTGGATACTTTACAGGTTCAACAGTAGAATCACTCATGGTTGAGGCAACCGCTGAAGCTGCGAAAGTGAGATTGGAAGGTAAATGGCCTCGAAAGAGCAAGTTTTTGCGAAAATTGGAAGACAGCGTTTACATTGACTCCCGAGGAGTCACAATTAAGATCCCAGACTCCTTTGAATTTAAAGGCAAGAAAATTTTTATCCCTGCGGAGAGGTTTGAGAGAAAGACTTATGGTGAATGGACAGGAAAAGATGTCGTCTTTTTGAAGATTAGACCTTCGACAAAAGAAGAAGCTATCAAAGCAATGAAAATCGAATTAGAGGCATTGATCAAAGATTATTTTAAAATTAAAAAGTGATGATGCGTTTTACGCTCTTTTTTTTCAAAATTTAAATATGTTTTTTATGAATTATAGCTTTCAGAAGGGGTCAAGAGTGGGTATTCTCTATGTCCGCAATGCAGGATTAACGGACATGCAATTAAAAAATCGTTATTTTACAAGGGATTACCCCCCTTACTTTCCATCTTAATATACCCCCTCGTGGGGGGCATTAAAGGATGCGTCATACAAAACTTTTGCCACATAACTACGGCCAAACGACATCATTCAAAACCGTGTTTTCAAAGATGACGCATCTGTTTTATATAACAACAAAAAGTTCACAGTATAGCTATAGATATATATATTATGCACAAAGATGTATGGTTTCATGTGATGTATCTTTTTGTGTCTATATTAAAAACAAAAAGATACACTCCTCAGATGAATAAGGAGGTGTGTAAGTGTCAAAGAGGTATCAGCCATCAGTACGATTTTTGAGAGGTGTTGACCCTGCAAAGAGACGCTTCTTTCGCAAATTCTGTTATTCGGTGGCAGACATAGCCGAGGCACGGGGAATAAAGCCTGCATCTGTGCGAATGGCGGTTTATCGAGGCAAACTCGAACTCGATAATCTTTTAAGCGTGGCTCGCTATTTACTGCTGCCAGAAATTAGAGCTCAAAAGAATAAGTAAGCTGTCCTCTTGCTGCCATGCCGTGGGTTCAACTCTTAGCCCCAGGCTTTTGATGCCTGGGGTATCTCTTTTTAAGGAGGTGCTAAGGTGTTATGAAAAGTGCAGCGGAAATAAGAGAAAAGATTGAGTCTTTAAAAACCGAAGTTAAAGAATTAGACAGCAAAAAGAAAGAGTTTGAAGAAGAAAAAATTAAATTACTTGAGAAGATAGCTTTAGGGGATGAAAGCAAAAAGCAGAGCTTATGGAAACTGTTAAAGAAGATTGCTGATGTTGAGGCTGAGATACGAGTAAAGGAAAGTCAGTTGGAGGTTTTAAGAGACAAAACCTTGCCAGAGATTGAACAACTGGAAGCGTTGGAGAGCTTTCAAGTTAAGTACAGAAAGTGTAAGAATTTACTTGAAGAGATTAAAGAAATGATTAAAGACAGCAAAGCTTTAACATCTTTAATTGAGGAAGCCGAGAAATTGAAAGAATGGAAAGATGCTTTTGAAATGAAACTCAGGGCCTTTGTACTACTTAATCAAGAACTCTTCAACTCTCTACAAGAGGAGAAAATAAATGTAGCAGAAGAAATAACCTCAGAATCGCTTAAAGAGGATAGAGAAAATTTGAGGGGCCTGTTAAAAGAAATTGATAGCAAATTTTGGCAAATAATTAAACAACTTTATGACACTGCAAAAGAGTTATATACTTTTATGGGAAGCGAAATGTTTTTAATCGAGAGCGCCTATCCCCTCAAACCAAAGACCGATAAGCTGAATAAAATAGAAGAATTCTCCCCAAATGGAAGATATAAAAGAGAATACGACCTGGGAGAGTGGAGGCTTTACGAAAGAAACAATAACACAGGAGAGTATAATATCCTTCTCTCTATTAGTCTCAATAAACCCGATTGGCCCTCATAAGTAAGGATCATATAGTTAAGGGGGGTGGGAAATGGCCTAATTTCAAAAGTATTGTCTGATTTAAGGATGTTCTTTCGATGTCCTGTTTATTTCCTCCTTTCCATTAAGGGGGGTTAACACCCCCCTTGACCTTCTTCTTTCTATGCTGAAGGACTCTACAACTTGATGAACAATATCTTTGCTTAGGATTTAAAACATAAATTTCCGTACCGCAATATTCACACTTAATCAATCTCGGCTCCTTTTTGATCCGTCGTCTCAAATAGCTTTCTATCTCTTCAAACGATACTGAGGGAACTACGAATTCATCTGAGGTTACTTCAATCATCTCATTCGTAAAAAGTTCGTTCAGGATTTGCGTACGAGCTATTAAATATCTCCTTAACCTACCCTTAAACCTGGGGGGAAGTGTTATACGCTTTTTAACATCTTTTAAAGCCCGTGTGCTAGCCAAACGATGAAACTTTGGATAAAAAAGAAAGAAGGTGGTTCTTATTTCTTCAAGAGTTGTGTGTTCTTCAACATCGAATCCTATTTCCTTTAAACTCTCATACAAATCTTCATCTTCGCTTAATCTATGCTCTTGAGGATTAATGTTTAACCCATATTTGAGCACAAGGAATCTGTTAACTAATACATCCAGCTTTTTGCTCAACTCTTGTTCGTCGGCACATGAGACTTTTATCTTAATAGAATAATGATCCGCATCTGCCAAATCCGAAACAATTTTTTTGGTTATCTCGGCAGTTATACCTTCTGAAAGTAGCTTTTGGGTAATCTCATCCACATCAACTTTAAATTCGTCAATTTCAGCTTTAGTCATCGGAAATTTACAATCGCTGAAGTACTCCTTAAAAAGAAACTCGGCCAATGCTTTAAGCTTTTCAATAAGCAGTTCAGGAAAAGATGAAATCGTAGAAAGTGTCTGCCATTGCTCAATTTCAACAAGGTACCATACCCAAATAGAAGGTTCTTCTGAGTCGATTTGCACCTGAACTTTAAATAAGTCTGGATAGGCAAACATCTCTCCAAGCTTTTTGTTTTCAACGACTTTGTCAAGCCATTCTCTTGTTAACAGTTTTTTGCTCACTTATAAATTCCTGATTTTACGGCATTTTTATTATAAAGTTTCTGTTAACAGTTACATACTAACACAAATGCCTTATTTTTGACAATTTATCCATCTGCACCATATTATATTAACGATTATTAAAACTGTAAACGGGAGGTGTGATGATGACAGCAAGAGAAGCAGCGAGACGACTGGAGGTTCATCCAAATACTATCTACAATTACCTTAAAAAAGGGCGAATTAAGGCTTCTCAACATCCTTTAACAGGCCGATGGGATATTCCCGTTGAAGAGCTTCAGAGACTCTTGAAGGAGGGCAGGAATGATAGAAAAGCCAGACATCGTTGACACAATAGCTAACGAAGGTATCCGATTAACGCCCGTTTCTGGAGAGAAGTATTATAAAGGTTTATGTCCTTTTCACGCCGAAAAAACTCCTTCGTTTGTAGTTTATCCTCAATCGCAAAGATTCTATTGCTTCGGGTGCGGTGCAAAGGGCGATGTGATTGATTTCATCATGAAATTACGCAGCTTCAATTTTAAAGAAGCACTTTCATATCTAAACATTCGTCCTGCACAGACAGCAAAATCAAGTCAACTAACGAAAAAGAAGAAGCTGTTACAGCAATTCCAAAAGTGGAGAGACGACAGGATTGAGCTTCTTTTTTTAGTCCTGCGAGGACTGAAGTTGCTAAAGAAGAGAGTCCAAAGCATTGAAGAAGCAAAAAACCTCGCCGACCTATATCACACGGAGCCCATCTGGGTTCATCAGCTGGACATCCTATTGCATGGCGATGAGAGAGAACAATTTGAGCTTTATAGAGAGGTGCAATATGGAAAAAAGATTTGATCTCGTAGAAGCACTGCTTCAACTCGAAGAAAAAGAAAAACGCAAATACAGCTCAAAAGTGACTCTCGATAGTATGGCAGTCACTTCGGTCACTCCTCAATCCCTTGAAAACACTGAAAAAGTGACTGAAGTGACGATAGTGACTGAAGATAGAAGTATTATACCAATAGTTCCATTTCCTTTTGAAGCTCTTCCTCAATCCTTAAAGGATTTCGTATTCAAAGTAGCCGAATCTCATCATGTTGATCCTTCTCTCGTAGCATGTTTGGTTCTGGCTATGCTTTCTGGATTAATTGGAAATGCTGTTAGAATTATCCCCAAAAAAGGTTGGGAAGAACCACCTTTTTTATGGGTGGTAGTGGTAGCTCCCTCTGGTTACGGTAAAAGTCCTGTAATCAATACTCTCGCACGTCCTATACACGACATCCAGCGAAAACTTTATAAGGAATCTTTAAATAGCAAAGAAGGTTCTGATGAGTCTACTGAAACCACATTTAAACAAATAATTGTAGCTGATACTACTTTCGAGGCTTTGGCAGATGTAATGCACCGAAACCCCAAAGGAGTTGTCTTCTGGAAAGATGAAATAGGAGGGCTGATACTATCTCTGAATCAGTATAAAACGAGGGGAGACGATAAGCAAAGATTGTTGGAATTGTGGAATGCTAATCCTTGGATTATTAGCCGAAAAAGCAAATCTTTATACATTCCCTATACAGGAGCCGCCATTATAGGAGGATTGCCTCCTGATGAGCTACCACGAATATTTACCTCTTCCTCTCTGAGGGATGGATTAATGCCACGATTTCTATTCTCTCATCTAAAAGCAGGGGCAGTAAGATTTAATAGGGCTGGTTTAGAAGATCCCGAGAAAAATTTTTGGGCAGGCTTAGTAAGTTTCTGTCATTTTCTTCCATTAAGGGAGGATGAAAGAGGCAAAATAACTCCTTTTGGGCTATCTCTATCCGAAGAAGCTTTGCATGAGTTTGAGAATACCTACAATTATTTTCATCACATCAAGGAATATCTATCCGAGGAAATGAAGCCTTTTATTCCAAAGCTTCTGAGCTACTGTCTGCGAATTGCTGGAGTCCTATTTGTTATCAATAAAGCTTTGAAGAAGGAGATGATCACAAACGAAGAAATCGATAAACAAACTTTACTTGATGCTATAGAGATGATGAAGTATTTTGCAGGTCAAGTAGTTTTAACCTTACAGCTCTATAAAGACCCTGAAAAGAGATATACCAGATGGCATATAGAGGTATTGCAAACTCTTTATAAGCTTAGAGGCAAAGTAAATAAAGGGTTGTTGCTTCTCAACACAATATCAGATGAGTTTAACAAAGATCGTCCTGTTAACCTCAAGCTTGATTCAAGGCAGATTGCGTCTGTGCTCCGTGAGTTAGGATTTGCCATTAAGAGGACTACAGGAGGTAGAAGGGCTCTCCAATGGGATGAAGATAGATTTAATAAATTGTATAAAGAGATGGTCGCTACAGTCACTATAGTCACTCAGCCAGATTTTTCAACGGTTTCAGCGGTTCAGAAGAGTGACCATAGTGACTCTGAAATAACTCTTGAAGGGGAGATAGAGGTTGTAGATGAAGGTTAAGGCGACGCAAGAGGTAAAAGTTAGATTCAAAAATCGAATCATAGCTATCAAAAAAGGACAGATATTAGATGTCTCAGAAGATCAAGTTTTGAAACTGATTCAAACAGGTAAGTTTACACTCATTGAAGATTCAAATCTCAGAATTGTCAGGCAGTGCCTTATGAATAAAGGATTTCATCGAACTTGTCTCTGGGGAGAGCTTCTTGAGGCAGACGGGAAGGTTCTCACAATTTGTCGTTCGCCTCAAGGAGGATGCAGATTGAGGCTTCAAAACAAAGATTTCACAACACTGATTGAGTTGAAGGAAAGGCGAGAATGAGAACGATAATCGCTCCAACAACTGATGCGATAACAGAACCTGTTGCTTTGGCTGAAAATGGGGGATGGACTTCAGGACTTCCTCTTACGATCGCAGCAAGCGGGTTAGGTCCTGGAGAAAGTGTAGGGATATATTTCTATGATGGAACCCAATGGGTGGAGGCATATAGGAACAGAGCTAAGATGGAACTTACGGATGGTCACAATGTGGAAGTGCTTCCTGGAGGATTAAAGTGGGGCATAACCAAAACCGCAACTGCCAACCCAGTTAAGGTTGTTGCAACCCAGCATTATGAATAAGCTGATTACAGTTAAAGAACTCTCGGAAATCCTTAGCGTGAAGCCCAAAACCATTTATCAATGGGTAGAATTGGGCCAGATACCGTGTATTAAGTTGAACGGAACAGTGCGGTTTGATTTGGAAGATATTAAGGTATGGATTGACTCCTGCAAGAGGGGTTATAATAATGGTGCCTGGTCCAGGAGTGCCTTAGCAATTCCGAAGGAAAGGAGGCACTCCTGATGGGCCTTTACCAAAAAAGAGGCATCTGGTATTACACCTTCACCCATCAAGGGCGAAGGTACCAGGGTTCTTTGAAAACGAAGAGCAAACGGCTCGCTGAGAAATTATACCACAAAATCACCACAGAAATTCTGGAGGGGGAGTATTTTGACAGGGCCAAAGCCAGGAAGTATACCTTCCAAGACCTTGCAGAACGGTACATGCAGTGCTATCAGAGACAGAGAGACCCCAGAACTATAAAATACCTGTTACCTGTCTTTGGTCATCTCAGACTCTCTGAAATTACTCCTCAGTTGATAGCTAAATACCGGGCAGACAGACTTAAGAAAGTTAAGCCTGCCACAGTTTATCAGGAACTATCTCTTATGAGGCGGATGTTCAATGTTGCCATACGAGAGTGGGGATGGATCAAGGATAATCCTGTATCAAAGCTGTCCTTCTCCGTAGGCAATAGCAATGCAAGGGACCGATGGTTGACTCTGGAAGAGGAAAAAAGGCTGCTTGAGGCAGCAGACAGACCATGGTGGTTAAGACCTTTGTTGATTGTGGCCCTTCATACGGGTATGCGGAAAGGTGAGATACTTAATCTGAGATGGGAAGACATAGACCTGAAAAGGAGGCTGATAACGGTCAGGACCCTCAAAGGTGGTAATAAGAGGATCATTCCCATATCAACGACCCTGTATGAGACCTTGAAGGGTTTTAAGGTGAGAGACTTAAGCGGTAAAGTATTTCCCATATCACCCTGGACTGTAAGAAGTGCCTTTGACAAGGCGGTTAAGAGGGCTCAGATAGAAAACTTCAGGTTTCACGACCTGCGACATACCTTTGCTACAAGACTTGTCCAGGCAGGTGTGGATATCTACATGGTAAAGGAACTCCTTGGCCATAAGACAATCACTATGACCATGCGGTATGCCCATCACTACCCCGAATCACTAAGAAAGGCTATTGAGAGACTTGAAAGTTCCAATCAGTCTGCTACCATATTGCTACCCTTACAGGGCTAAGCCATTGACTGAATGTCTGAAAAACATTTAAAATTAAAGAGTTGCCGGAGTGGCGGAACTGGTAGACGCAAGGGACTTAAAATCCCTCGGAGGTTCGCCTCCGTGCCGGTTCGAGTCCGGCCTCCGGCACCAAATTTTAAGGCTCATATAGATAGGGAAGGATAAGATATCCTTATATAGTGGTAAGGTCTATATTTTTCTATTCTATATCAATGCCATCTCATAAATAAGCTCGGCCTTTTCCTTGTCCTGGGGTTTTCGTCTCAGCCTTTTTGTAACCCTAAACCCCTTTAGTGTAGCCTCTACTCTTGCATCTTTTGCTGCTCTTTTTAGCTCTTCGTAATCATAGACCGGCATCTCGTAAAACCTCTTCCAACATCTCTTCAATCTGTTCAGCCCTTGCCCTTTTTAAGAGATACTTCCTATCCAGTTCCTCTCCAAGCGCTTTTTTTACCTCCACAAGAACCTTTGCCCATATAATGCCATCTTCGTCTTTCCACAACTTCGCCGCATTGAGTCTATCAATAATTAAGGTCCTCTATAGAGAGAACCTTAATCTCAAGGTCATCTTTAACTAAAACCGTATTCACCCTTTTTTCAGCCTCAGAACCTTCATCAAGAGATTCTCCAAGCCAATCTACTGTTAAACCAGATCTTGCCCGCCTTTTTGTATGAAACCCCATTCGATCAGAATCCTCAAATACCTTCTTTGGTATCTTCAAGTCAATATCTCCGGTTGTATAACTACCCTGAGTATATATCTCAAAGGCTTCTCCACCAACAACTATTGGATATCTTTCCCCTCTATTCTTAATCTCCCTTGTAAGTAAAGCCACAAAAAGAACTCTCCTCCTGAAAGGGATATCAACACTGTTTAGTTCTTTAAACATCTCTGTCACAATGACTATTATAACATTAAAAAGGCAATTTCACCCTTGCCACTGATGAGTGGTTTTTGGTATAAAAGATAGTAAGCTCTGTCCTGCAGAGGAGAAAGTGAGGAGGTCAGTTAATTTAATTTTTTGCAGGACAGATTTATTATAGACGAAAAGGTGACACGTAATTGGAGGAATTAACAATGAAGATAAATTCCTTCGTTTTTTATTCAGTCTATGAGAGTTTCGATAGAGCAGATAAAAATATACTAAACAGATATACTAAACCAGAATATAAATCTCCATAAGACTGTGTAACCCCTCCAATCTGTCACCTTTTCGTCTATCTGTAGTCTCTTAAAAAGAGCACCAAGGGAGTATAGTGTGGAACTGTTTGAAAAGAAAAAAAAGGTACATCCCCTTGCCTGGAGAATGATGCCAGAGAGTCTTGATGAATTTGTGGGCCAGACCGATCTGCTCGGTGAGGGAAAACCTCTCAGAAGGCTTATAGAAGAAGAAAGGTTTGTCTCCCTTATGTTTTTTGGACCTCCCGGCACTGGCAAAACAGCCCTCGCCAGAATAATAGCAAACAGGATTGGTAGCAGATTCATCTCTCTTAATGCTGTCACAGCTGGGGTAAAAGAGTTGAGGGAAGTGGTCAGTTATGCTGTTTCAGACAGTCCTGTGGTCTTCATTGATGAGATTCACAGATTTAATCGTCTACAACAGGATGCACTCCTTCCTCATGTAGAGTCAGGAAATATAATCCTAATAGGTGCTTCTACAGAAAATCCTTATTTTGCTCTTGTGCCTGCCCTTGCATCAAGGTCTATGCTCTTTGAGTTTAAACCCCTCACAGAAGAAGAGATAGTAATCATTCTTAAGAGGGCCTTGTCATCCCCAAAGGGCCTTGGAGAGTATCAGGTAGAGGTTGAAGAAGGTGTTCTTGAGTTTATATCAGTAATGAGCTCAGGAGATGCGAGAAAGGCCCTCAATATCCTTGAAGTAGCCTTCCTCTGTAGTTATAATGACTCCACCAAAAGTACAACAATAACCAAGGAAGTAGTTAAAGAGTGTATTCAAGACAAGACCCTTTACTATGATGCAGGACAACACTATGATCTCATCTCTGCATTCCAGAAGAGTATGAGGGGCTCTGATCCTGATGCCACTGTATACTGGCTTGCCAGAATGATAGCCTCCGGAGAAGACCCCATGTATATTGCAAGAAGAATTGTGATATGTGCAGCCGAAGATGTGGGAAATGCAGACCCCAGGGCACTGCTGGTAGCAGTAGCAGCCATGACAGCAACTGAAAAGATCGGTCTACCAGAGGCAAGGATCCCTCTCACACAGGCAGCCCTCTATGTTGCCACTGCTCCCAAAAGTAACTCTTCCCTATTAGCAATTGATAGAGCCCTTGACTCAATAAGAAATGAGCCACTTCAGGAAGTACCTACACACCTCAGAGACTCTCATTATAAGGGTGCAGAGAAACTCGGAAGGGGTACTGGTTATTTGTATCCCCATAACTATCCTGGACATTATGTAAAACAGAGTTATATGCCAGAGAAAAAGACCTTTTACACACCCTCTTCAGAGGGATATGAGAAAGAGATACAGAAACTAATAGAGAAAAGGAGGAACAGCCAGAAATGAATACACTACTGCATATTCTGATCGGATTGCTGGTTGGAAGTCTTATCACTGCTCTTGTATTTGTAATATTTAAGAAAAAAGTCAAAGAGCCTGTAAGTAAAGAGGAGGCTGACAGACTAATAGAAAGGGCACATCAGGAGGCGGAGAGGATTAAGAGGGAGGCTTCCTTAGAGGCAAAGGACATAGTATATAAGGCCAAAAGCGAATTTGAGAGAGAACTCAAGGAACGACAACATGAACTGAACAGAATGGAGCGGAGACTCCGTGCAAAAGAGGAGTCCTTAGAGAAGAAGCTGGATAAATTGGAACATCGAGAAAGTGACCTGATCAGGCGAGAGAAGGAGCTTCTCAGCAGGGAGAATATATTAAAAGAGAAAGAACAACAGATCAACTCAATTCTTACTGAACAGAAGAACACCTTAGAAAGAATTGCTGGCATGACCACAGAGGAAGCGAGAGAGGAACTCTTCAGAAGGATTGAGGAGGAAACCAGATTTGAGGCAGCAAAGATGATAAAAAGAATTGAAGATGAAGCAAGAGAGGAGGCATCTAAAAAGGCAAAGGAGATAATAAGCCTTGCTGTACAGAGATATGCGAGTGATTATGTTGCTGACCTTACAGTATCAGCAGTCCCTCTACCGAATGACGAAATGAAAGGAAGGATAATCGGGAGAGAAGGCAGAAATATCAGGGCACTTGAGGCTGCCACAGGTGTTGACCTGATTGTGGATGATACTCCTGAAATGGTTACTCTCAGTTGTTTTGACCCTGTAAGAAGAGAGATAGCAAAGGTCTCTCTTGAGAGGCTTATCTCGGATGGCAGAATCCATCCTGCAAGGATTGAAGAGGTGGTTGAGAAGGTCCGGAGAGAGATAAATGCAATAATAAAGGAAGAGGGAGAAAAGGCAGTATTTGATCTTGGACTGAGTGGTATTCACCCTGAATTAATAAAGATGTTGGGAAGACTGAAGTACAGAACCTCCTATGGCCAAAATGTCCTTCAACACTCCCGTGAGGTAGCCTATCTTGCAGGAATAATGGCAGGAGAGTTAGGAGTTGATGTAAAACTCGCAAAAAGGGCTGGACTGCTTCATGATATTGGAAAGGCGGTAGACCATGAGATGGAAGGGGCACACCACGAGATCGGAGTAACAATAGCAAAGAAGTATGGAGAGGATGAGAGGGTACTGAATGCCATAGCATGCCATCATGGAGACACTGAGCCTATATGTGTCGAAGCTGCCCTTGTGGCTGCTGCTGATGCACTCTCTGCAGCCCGTCCAGGAGTAAGAAGAGAGAGCATTGAGAACTATCTACAGAGGCTGAAGAGGATTGAAGAGATTGCCATGTCCTTTGATGGTGTGGAGAAGTGTTATGCAATGCAGGCAGGAAGAGAAATAAGAATAATTGTTAAACCCGATAGTGTCTCTGAGGAGATGGCATCTCTTATTGCAAGAGATATTTCCAGAAAAATCCAGTCTGAACTCACCTATCCAGGTCAGATAAAGGTGATGGTGATCAGAGAGACAAGATTTGTAGAATACGCAAGATGAAGGTACTTTTTATAGGAGATATAGTGGGAAAGCCTGGCAGAAGGGCTGTAAGGGAGTTTCTCCCTTCCCTTATAAGCAAACTAAAGATAGACCTCACTATTGCTAATTGTGAAAATGCAGCAGGAGGATTCGGAATCACAGAAAAAGTGGCACAAGAACTCTTCTCCTACGGGATTGAAGTGATGACATCGGGAAATCACATATGGGATAAGAAGGAGGCTGTTGGCTATATAGAAAAGGAGGATAGAATTCTAAGACCATTGAATTATCCCCCTTCTGTACCAGGAAGGGGGAGCATTATACTCTCTGTGAACGGACTCAAGGTAGCTGTCCTGAATCTGTCTGGTAGGGTATTTATGCATCATATGGACTGTCCTTTCAGAAGGGTGGATGAAGAACTTGAGATACTGAAGGATAAGGCATCCATTGTGATCATCGATTTTCATGGTGAAGCAACATCAGAGAAGATAGCCTTTGGATACTATGTAGATGGGAGGGTATCTGCAGTTATAGGCACCCATACACATGTACAGACCGCAGATGAGCAGATACTTCCAGGAGGAACCGCATATATAACTGATGTAGGTATGACAGGTCCTGTACACTCTGTAATAGGTGTGGAGGTGAAGGAGATCATAGAGAAGTTTATCACACAGATGCCGAAGAAGTTTAATACTGCTAAAGGAGAGGCAATGTTTTCTGGAGTAATTATGGAGATAGATCCTGCCTCTGCAAAGGCAAAATCGATAAAGAGATTGCTCCTTAAGACCGGTGCAGGTAGGTAGGGTCAGCAGAAAAGCAAGTCTCAAGTTAGTAATAATTTTACTACTTCAGTTTCTCTTAATCGTGGGTCTCCTCAGCCACAGGGCCTGGAAGAACACCTCCCGAGAGTGTATCCATTGCCATTCTGATAGAGATAGACTCCGCTCCCTTGGTGCAGAATGGGCATATGTGACTCTGGAAGAGGTCCAGAAACAGTCACACCACCCTTATATAGACTGTCGTGATTGCCATCTCGGAGACGGCAGGGCAAAAGACCCTCAAAGGGCCCATAAAGGAATGCTCAAGATGCTCATTGTTTCAGAGGATGGTAAACTTCTTCCCAGAAAAAAAGGGTATCCTGGTCCACTCAAGGAGACTGGAGAGGATGAGATGTTTGCACTCATGCCTAAGATAAAGATAAATAACGAGATGTACATCTTGTCAGGTGTAAGAAATATCCTCTGGCACGACCGTAACCCCGAGACACTAAGTTTTGATCCTGATATTGCGGAAAAGACCTGTGGAAAGAAGGGATGCCATCCTGAAGCACTGAAACAGTTTAAGAGTACCATAATGGGAAGAAACCTTCGGCAGAGAACCATGAGGACATGGTTGAAACCCTATGGGCCTCACAACTGTGGCCCTTCCTTTGCTGACCTCCAGCCACCTGAAGTCCTTAAAGCTTCAGGCTTTGACTACAAAAACACCAATGAAATCAGACAAGACCTGGCCATTCCATTCACCATAGCACAGGCAGAGGCAAAACAGAAGTTCTGTAATGTCTGTCACGGAGGTTGCCTTGATTGCCATTATAGACCTTCTAACAAAGAAGGAAGACACGCCTTTATAAGGACTCCTGATTCAAAGACCTGCTTAGGGGCTGGCAGAACAGCAACTATCTGCCATGCCGGGGCGATGTTGAGTAGAAGGGGTGAGACCTATACAGGAGAATGGTATTCCATTCCTCAAGGCATGAAACCTGATGTACACTACAGTGAAGGAATCCATTGTATAGACTGCCATCTCACAGGAGAAAAGGGTATGGGAGACATAGAAAGAGAAGCCTCTTGTCAGGACTGCCACATCGATGAGGAAGAAGCACTTAAAAAGGGACTACATAAAAAGATGCTCTGCGCAGCCTGCCATATAAAGGAGACCGGAGGTTATCAGATAACTGTCTGGGGACCAGGAAAGGTGGCTGAAAAGGAGAACCCTTTTCGTAAATACTCCCTATACTACGGAACCCAATCACCACCGATTCTTATGAAAGACCAGAAAGGTTTATGGATACCAGTGAAGGTCTGGCCCCATAGTGTGGGAAATATAAAACCAGATGTCCCTGCCTCAGAAAGGATAATGTTCCGTTGGCCTGATGGCCAGACAAGAGATGCCTACTATATAATCGGTACCTTTGATCAACTGCCCGCAAATAATAAACATCTGCTCTGGATAGAACTTCAGGAAGTGTCTCATCCATATACTAAGGCTAGGGACTGTGATAGCTGCCATACCACATCAGTACAGATCTCATACTCAGAATGGGAATTCTATGATAATGATGGTGCTGAACCTTTCAAGGGAGGATACAAGATTATTGCAGATGAAAAGGGATTAACAATAGTAGCACTACAGAACACCACACCCATAAAGCCCCTGCCAGGAAGAAAACTCTCTGACTTTGCCTCCTGGATATATGTAAAAGATAAATGGAGAATTCCAGGCGACTTTTCCATAAAAGTTGACAGAGATAAATATTTAAAATACAAAGAGATATATACCAATTTTAAAGTATTGCTTGATAAATGTAGTACAGCGATTAATAATCTAAGCAAAAAAGAGAAAAAAGAGTTCAAAAGGAAAAGACTTCAGGCATTACACCATCTGGATTCAGCAAAAGACCTTGCCTTTTACTGTCAATAATCTTAAAAGTTTCTTGCCTGAATCTATTGATAATTGATAAAATCAATCTATGCAAAGGGCAACTATACTTCTGCTGGCCTTACTAATTGTTATATCCGTGCTGGTATCTTTTTCTCCAAAGGACAGCCAGTTGGTATTTGAGGCTACCAATTCCTCTTCTCTTATAAAGGTCCATATAATTGACTATGATTCCCAAGGGGTACAGTGGGATGCAGATGTTCAGAAGGCCACAGTATTAGAGAGTAAAGGAGAGATTATGCTAAGGGGCGTGAAGATCCATTATCCTTTGAGGTCTTTCACTGTGGAGGCTGAGGAAGGGATATACTCCTTGAAAGACCATAGGCTTGCCCTTAAAGGAAGAATAAGAGGCCAGAGCAATGGACTGGATATTTATGCAGACAGAGTAAGGTATGAACCAAAGGAGAAAGCCCTTTATGCATATGGTAGACTCAGGATAAAGGGTAAGGGATTTACAATAACAGCAGATGAGGGTGTAATAAGAGACTCCAATACACTCATGGTAAGGGGCAATGTCAGGACAATCTTTGATAATATTTAGAAGAGGTGTCATTATAATATTTTTAGTGTTTCTCCTTCTTAGGGTCTCCTCTGCAGAAGATAGAAAAGTCGATGGATTCTTCAGTGAAGACCTGCCTATAGAGATAACCTCTGAAAGGCTTGTTGCAGACAACACCAGAAACAGGGCGGTTTTTGAAGGCTCTGTACTGGCAAGACAGGGTGAGACCATTCTGAGGGCTGAGTGGATGGAGGTAACCTATAATGACAGGGGAGAAGTGGTAAAGATACATGCAAAGGGTCACGTAAGAATACAGAAAAATGACAAAGAGGTGGTTTCAGAAGAGGTAGAATACTTGAGACAGGAAGGCAGGATAATATTTACTGGTAACCCAGTAGCCACCAGTCCTAACAGCAGAATCAGTGGGAAGAGGATAACCTATTTTATAGAGGATGGACGTTCTGTAGTAGAAGAATCAAGAGTACTCCTCAACACCACTGAGAACAAATAATGGCAACACTCTTAGGTAAAGGTCTGAAAAAGTCTTACAGAGGTAAAACAGTAGTGAATGGAGTGGATATACGTGTGGACAGCGGAGAAATTGTGGGATTGCTTGGCCCAAATGGTGCTGGAAAGACCACCACTTTTTATATGATTGTGGGATATATAAAACCCGATGGAGGCAGTATCTTTCTTGATGACAGAGAGATTGGAACACTTCCTATGTATGAGAGGGCAAAAATGGGGATAAGTTATCTGCCTCAAGAACCTTCTATATTCAGAAAACTCACAGTAAGAGATAATTTAACAACTGTGCTTGAGATAAAGGGATTTGAGAAGGAAGAGATTGAAGAGATGGTCAACTCAATTCTTGAAGAATTTAGACTCACAGAGATAGCTGACAGGAAAGGAAGCCTTCTTTCAGGTGGTGAAAGAAGGAGAACAGAGATTGCAAGGGCAATTGCTCTTAAACCAAAGTTTATTCTCCTGGATGAACCCTTTGCAGGTATTGATCCTATTGCAATACTTGATCTAAAGGCCCTTTTAGGACATCTTAAACAGAAAGGGATCGGGATACTCATTACTGACCATAACGTAAGGGACACCCTATCAATAACTGATAGGGCTTATATCATAAATAATGGTATAATATTAGAAGAAGGAAGACCAGAGGATTTGATAAATAATCCTGAGGTCAAAAAAGCCTATCTTGGAGAGGAGTTTAGACTCTGATGGCACTTGATCTTAAACTGGATGTTAAACTTACACAGAAACTCGTTTTAACACCACAACTGCAGCAAGCAATAAAATTGCTTCAGCTACCCCAGCTTGAGCTTGTACAGGCAATAAATCAAGAGCTGGAGGTTAACCCTTTTCTTGAGGAAGTTACAGAAGAGGAGATAGAAGTTGAACCAGAGGTAGAGAATGAAAACAAAAGGACAAATGAGGAGGTTGAAGAAGAAGACCAGGACGATGATACCTTAATACCGTTGGAGAAACTGATGGTCTTCAGAGTGGATGACTATTTTGAAGAGAGAAGCAGTGATGGTAGAGATCTCGGATACTTCAACCCAGGTATTGAAGAAACCCCTTCTGTTGAAACATTCTTAAAGAGCACCTCCTCTCTCTATGACCATCTCCTCTGGCAATTGAATCTCCTATCTGTAGATGAGGAAACAAAAGCAATAGCTGAGATTATAATCGGAAATCTTGACGACAATGGATACCTCAGGATGTCGGAAGAAGAGATTGCAAGATACTGCAACACCACTGTTGATAAAGTAAAAGAGGCGATCAAAGTAGTACAAGAGTTGGACCCTCCTGGTATAGGGGCAAGGGACTTAAGGGAGTGCCTGTTGATTCAGATCAGAAACCTTGGTCTTGAAGGCACTCTTGTGGAGAGGATTGTTCAGAACAACCTTAAGGAACTGGAAAGGAGGGATTATAATACAATTGCAAAAAGGTACAAGGCTGCTATAGAGGATGTAGAACTTGCTGTTAATATAATCTCTCAACTGGATCCAAAACCTGCAAGAAACTTTGTTACTCACGAAACAAACTACATAGTACCAGATGTCTTTGTTGAGAAGACAGAAGAGGGTTACAGAATTATACTGAATGACGATGGAATACCCAGAATAAGGTTAAACAACTTTTACAGGAAGATGCTTATGAACAGGAGCAATCTCACAAGAGAAGAAAAAAAATTCTTAAAGGAGAAGCTCCGCTCTGCAATATGGCTTATCAAGAGTCTTGATCAGAGAAACAGGACAATATATAAGGTCACCGAGAGTATTCTTAAATTTCAACGTGATTTCTTCGATAAAGGACCACAGTATATCAAGCCTTTGAACCTTAAAGATGTAGCACAGGATATAAACATGCATGAAAGTACTGTCAGTAGGGTAACCTTAAATAAGTTTCTTGGTTGTTCCCATGGGATATACAGCTTTAAATATTTCTTCAGCAGTGGATTAAAGTCAAAAGATGGAGAGGTATCCTCCAGGATTGTAAAAGAAATGATAAAGAAGATTATAGAGGAAGAAAATCCATTAAAACCCTATAGTGATCAGAAAATAGCAGAGATTCTAAACAGCAAAAATATAAAGATTGCCCGAAGGACTGTGGCAAAGTATAGAGAAGAACTAAAAATACCACCTCATTCAAAACGGAAAAAGCGTCTCTCTTCTTAATAAAACTCTAAAAAGGAGGATAGACTATGAACATCATCATCAATGGAAGACAGCTTGAGATTACACCTGCTTTGAGGAATTATGCAGAAACAAAGATAAAAAAGTTTGAGAAGTTTCTCTCCAATATTACAGAAGCTGTAATAACCTTATCGGTTGAAAAATACAGACACAAGGCAGAGGTCTTGCTCAAGGCAAATGGAGTCATGATCCAGGCAGAAAGTGTTACAGGGGAAATATATTCCTCAATTGATGAGGTAGTGGAAAAGCTCGAAAGACAGATAAAAAAATACAAAGGCAAGCTCACATCCCACAGGAAAGATACCAAGCTCTCAAAGGCAGGTATGACTTTTGTACCTGAAGAACCCTCTCCTGAAATAAAGATAATAAAGAGAAAAAGATTCGCAATGAAGCCGATGACACCAGAGGAGGCAGCAATGCAGATGGAGCTCCTTGACAAGGACTTCTTTGTCTTCACTAATGCAGACACTGGAACAATAAATGTGATATATAAGAGAAATGACGGAAACTTTGGGCTTATTGAGCCTGTATAAAAAGTAGAGGAGGTAACATAGAGAAGATAGAGAAGACCAAAAGGATAATCATTGTAACAGGACTTTCTGGAGCAGGTAAAACAGTTGCATTAAGGGCACTGGAGGATATTAATTATTTCTGTGTGGATAATTTCCCCTTTCCTCTTATACATAATCTACTGCTTTTGTCTTCTAAAAATTCAGAGATAGGAGATATAGCAGTCGGCATAGATATAAGGGAAAAGGAATTTCTGAAGGAAATAGACAGAGAAATAGCAGATCTAAAGAGTCAGTTTAATGTTACTGTTCTCTTCCTTGAGGCAGACACTGAGATACTTTTCAGAAGATACAAAGAGACGAGAAGACCCCATCCCCTGCAGTCTCTGACAGAATTCAATCTCCAGAAGGCTCTTGAAATGGAGAGAAAAATTCTGCTGCCGTTAAGAGAGGTCTCTGATCTTGTAGTTGATACCTCATCATATAGCCCCCATCAGTTGAGGGACTTTATAATCCAAAGATTTGGAGCACCTGATCTCAGTAGATTTACTGTGACTCTCGTCTCCTTTGGTTATAAATTTGGAGCACCACAGAATATTGACCTTCTCTTTGATATAAGATTCTTACCAAATCCCTATTTTGTTGAAGAACTAAAGCCACTTACAGGTCTGGACCCTCAGGTAAGAGAGTTTGTGCTTAAAAGTAGTGTTACCAATGAGTTTCTGCAGAAGATTAAGGAGCTCCTCCGGTTTTTAATCCCTCAGTATATGAATGAAGGGAAGACAAACCTTATTATAGGAGTTGGATGTACCGGAGGTAAACACCGTTCACCCGTGATTGTTAAAGAACTGGAAGAATTTATCAGTAAAGAACTGAAGACTCCTGTAACTATAGTCCATCGAGAACTATGATATATCTTGACCATAATGCAACAACACCTGTTGACAGTCGGGTGAAGGAGGAAGTCCTGAAGGCACTTGATATATTTGGGAATCCCTCCAGTTCTCATCTGTTGGGCAGAAAAGCAAAGTATGTGCTTGAAATGGCACGACAGAAAGTAGCAGAACTCATCGGAGCAGACCCTTCTGAGATAGTCTTCACCTCAGGCGGGACAGAATCCAATAACCTTGCCCTTATAGGATACATCCTCAATTTCAGACAGGGACATATAATTACCACTATGATTGAACATCCCTCAATTATGAAAACAGTGCTCTATCTAAAACAGAAGGGCTACTCTGTAACTCTGCTGAGACCTGAACAGAATGGGAGAATAAATCCAGAAGATGTGAAAAAGGCCTTAAGGCCTGATACAGTACTGGTGAGTATTATGCATTCCAACAATGAGACAGGAGTTATTCAACCTATAGAGGAGATTGCAGGAATCGTTAAGGACTCTGATGCAGTTTTTCATACTGATGCAGCCCAGTCTATTGGAAAGGTGGAGGTGAATGTAGACAGACTCGGTGTAGATATGCTCACGATTGTATCACATAAGTTTTATGGACCAAAAGGAATTGGCGCTCTTTACATACGAAAAGGGGTAAAGGTGAACCCAATACTACATGGTGGTGGACAGGAGAGAGGAGTCAGACCGGGAACAGAAAGCATCCCGCTTATTGCAGGGCTCGGTAAGGCAGCAGAACTTTCCCTTAAAGAACTTCCTGATAGGAAGAGACACTTGCAGTCCATTACAGAGACGCTCTGGAAGGGTCTAAGAAGGATGATTCCAGATATAACTCTTAATGGAGAAAACGCCCCGAGGCTTCCAAATACTCTTAATATATCAATAAGGGGCATTATAGGGGCAGAGCTTGTACAGAGCCTTTCTGAAGAAGTTGCCATTTCTGCTGGTTCTGCATGTCACGAGGGCAGATGCACTCCTTCTGAAGTATTAACAGCAATGGGTCTTACTCCAGAAGAGGCACTCTCTTCAGTCAGAATATCTACAGGAAAGGATACCACTGTCGAACAGGTGAACAAGGCTACTTTTCTCATTTCAGAGAAGATATCATCTTTACAGAAAAGCAGATCAAAGGCTTAATTATGGTGGGCATTCTGCACAGATAGATGTAAAAAGGGCTGTACTGAGATAACGATCTCCTCTGTCTGGAAGAACTACCACAATCACACCTTCTTTTAGTTCTTTTGCTTTTTTTAGGGCTATATACATGGCTGCACCACTGCTCATCCCCACAAAGAGACCTTCCTCAACTGCCAGCCTCCTTGTAGTCTGAAATGCATCATCATCAGAGACATTGTGTTTCTCATCCAGCCTCGAAGGATCATAGATACTTGGAACAATAGCCTCGGACATATTCTTAAGGCCCTGTATTCTATGTCCCATATTAGGTTCTACCCCTATTATCTGTATTGATCTATCATACTCCTTCAGTCTCTTACTTACACCCATAAGCGTACCTGTAGTGCCCATGCCTGCCACAAAATGGGTAATCTCACCATTGGTCTGCTTATACACCTCTACCCCTGTAGTCTCATAGTGGGCCTTCATATTCGAAGGATTGTCAAACTGGTTGGGCATAAAATATGAACTCCTGTCTGAATCATATATCCTATGGGCAAGTCTTATAGCACCATCTGTTCCTTCATCTCCAGGACTCAAGACCACCTCTGCACCAAATGCCTCTAAGGTCCTTCTCCTTTCAAGACTCACACACTCGGGCATCACCAGCTTTACTTTATAACCCTTTGCAGCCCCAACCATCGCAAGTCCTATACCCGTATTACCACTTGTAGGCTCAAGAATGGTAAGACCTGGCCTCAGCCTACCCTCCTCTTCTGCATCCTTTATCATATAGTAGGCAATCCTGTCTTTTACAGAACCTCCAGGGTTGGCACCTTCCAACTTTGCATACAATTTCACCTTAGGATTCGGATTAATCCTCTCAAGCAGTACTACAGGAGTGTTACCTATGCTATCAAGCACACTCATCAAGGTAGAGATTATACCACAGCAAATATAGTATTGGCAAAAATTACCAGCCATGAATTACAATATATTTATGAAACTAATGCGGCTTATATTTCTCCTGACAATAGGGATAATTCTGGTCCCTGACATAGTGTTTGCATGGGGGCCTATTACCCATATATACCTTGGCAGTAAAATTCTGTCTCTTGCACCTCTTCTGCCCGCAGGAATTTATAGTCTAATAGAGAGATTCAGAGAAGACTTCCTTTACGGAAACATCATGGCTGATATTATCCTGGCCAAGAAGTATCTACCTGTCTCAAAAAACTCCCATAGCTGGGATATGGCATTTGAACTCATGGACTCTGCTAACACACCTGAACAGAAGGCATTTGTATATGGTTATATGAGCCATCTTGCAGCTGATACAGTAGTCCATGAGAGAAACTTCTCTGGAAACCTCCGTAATCACGCATTCTTAGAACTTAAATCAGACAGTATGATAGGGAGGAGATACTGGTTGATGGCAATAACCATAGACAAAAATGTACAGAAACGTAATGACCTCTTTCTGGAGAGCAATCTCACAAGTCCCTTTATATCTGTAAGAACATCTAAAAAGATATTTAAAGGAATGATACTTTTAGCAGGCCTTACTCCAAGAAAGATGACTCTACTGACAGACAGAAGACCCATACTACAAGGACTTGCTTACTCTGAAAGTATAAAAGAACTTCACAGGAGTTCTATTGAAAGGATAGTGGATTTACTTAATAGAGGGGAATGTTCCAGAGTGATAGGGATCAGTCCCTCTTCTTAGAGATCCTTGCCACCATAGGCTGACTTTTCAAACATCATATGAAAGACCACTTAGGCAGACAAGAGGCGGTAACAGTAAAAGAGGCTATTAAGATTCTGCAGACTCAGCCAATTCATACCACCAAGACTGAGACAGTCCCCATAGAGAAGGCTTTCAAAAGGGTCTTGGCAGAGGATATCTTTTCTCCAGAGGAGCTGCCTGGGTTTGCCAGATCCAGCATGGATGGTTTTGCCCTTTTTGCTGAAGACACCTTTGGAGCAACAGAGTCAATGCCTGCCTACCTGAGAGTTGTTGGTAACATAAAGATGGGTGAAAAACCAAAATTTAAACTCCGCAGAGGAGAGGCAGCCACTGTAGCCACAGGTGGAATGCTTCCAGAAGGTGCAGATGCAGTTTTAATGTTGGAGTATACTAATAGAGTAGATGCAGAGACCATAGAAGTACTAAAGCAGGTAGCTCCAGGAGAGAATGTAATAGCTCCTGACGAAGATATAAGAAAAGGAGAGAGGATTCTGCAGAAGGGACACCGCCTCAGACCACAGGATATTGGAGCCCTTGCAGGAATAGGAATACTGCAGGTTATGGTATATAAAAAACCTGTGGTAGCAATAATATCTACAGGAGATGAGATAATCCCTCCTCATGAGAAACCGCAGCCAGGGCAGGTAAGGGATATAAACTCCTACAATCTCATAGGTCTTATAGAGGATACAGGGGGAATAGGAATAAAAAAGGGTATAATAAAGGACAATAGGGAGGAGCTTAAAAGTGCCCTCCTTGAGGCTATATCCACCTCTGATATGGTACTTATCACAGGAGGCAGTTCTGTTGGTACAGGTGACTATACAGAGGAGGTGATAAATGAGCTGGGGGAGCCTGGTGTCCTTTTTCACGGAGTAATGATGAAGCCTGGCAAACCCCTCATAGGTGCCTTTGTAGGAGGAGTACCTGTGTTTGGATTGCCAGGACATCCTGTTGCTGTAACTATATGCTTTGAGGTATTTGTAAAGCCTCTACTCAGAAAAGTATCTGGAGAAGAGGTACTCCACTATATCCCTGAAAGAAAAAGAGTTAAGGCATACTTCTCTCGTAATCTTCCTTCAACTCTGGGCAGAGAGGATTATATAAGGGTGAGACTCAGAGAGGAAGAGGGCAGATTGGTAGCTGATCCTATGCTGGGAAAATCTGCCCTTATAAAGACTCTTGTCCATGCAGATGGTATGGTTATCATACCAAAAGACAGCAATGGTATATACCAGGGTCAAGAAGTAGAGGTAGTCCTTTTTGAATACTAAGTTATAAAGGAGAAAAATATGAAGGTGTTAGGTATTGATGGTTCTCCAAGGCAGGATAGTATGAGCTCATTGCTTCTTGAGAGGGCACTGGATTCAGCAAAAGAGGAAGGGGCAGAAATAAGGATAATAAAACTGATTAATTATCAGATACCCCCTTGCCAAGGATGTGTCTCTTACAATGGGGTATGCACTCCTGAGGAGTGTTTGAGACATGATGGTCAGGTACTAAAAGAGATATTTGAAGAGCTTCTCTCTTCTCAGGTGCTTCTTTTTGCTACTCCTGTATACTGGTTTGGTCCTTCAGGACTGATGAAAAACCTTATTGATAGAATGACATGTCTTGAACACGAAAAGAAACTTCTTGACGGAAAGGTAGGAGGAATATTATGCTCATATGAGGAAGAGGGGGCATCTACCACAATCAGTCAACTCTTCCTTGCCCTGTCTGATATGGGACTGGTATTTCCACCATATGCATATACATACAACAGGGGGAAAGAACTATCAGAGGATACGGTCTTTTATGCAGAGCAGCTAGGGAAAAATGCAGTAAAAATGGTAAGGTCTATTAAAGGGATCCACTGGTGGAACAGATAATGGAGCGGGCGACGGGATTTGAACCCGCGACCTGGAGCTTGGGAAGCTCCCACTCTACCACTGAGTTACGCCCGCAACTAAAAATATTTTAAAAAGACAGATGGTGTTAATGTCAACATGAAAGTAGAAAAGATAGAACTGATAGGCTTTAAATCTTTCGCAGAAAAGACAGTTTTTGAATTACACCCTGGGATTACCTGTATTGTAGGTCCTAATGGATGCGGCAAAAGCAATATAGTAGATGCCTTCAGATGGGTCTTGGGTGAACAGTCTGCAAAGACACTGCGGGGCGATAAGATGCAGGAGGTGATCTTTAATGGCTCTGAAACAAAAAAGCCCCGTGGAATGGCAGAAGTGACCCTCTATATAAGTATTCCAGAGCCTGAAGGGAATGGAGATACTGCATACAGGACAGTAACTGTCACAAGAAGACTCTATCGTTCAGGAGAAAGTGAGTATCTGATAAATAGACAAATCTGTAGACTGAGGGACATAAGGGAGATGTTCCTTGATACAGGTCTCGAGATGAAGAGCTATTCAATTCTTGAGCAAGGTACCATTGGAGAGATTATAAACGCCAAGCCCCAAGACAGGAGATTCCTTATTGAAGAAGTAGCAGGAATTATGAAATACAAGGTGAGAAAGGCAGAGGCTGAGGCCAAGCTTCAAACGTCAAGATATAATCTCCAGAGAATAGAGGACATACTCTCAGAGGTGAAAAGGCATAGAAACTCTCTTCAGAGACAGGCTAAAAAGGCAGAAAGATATACAAAACTCATCGAAGAACTCAAAAAACTTGAACTCAGAACATCAAAGAGACAATTCCTTTCTCTCAGCAGTAAATTGAGGGGGCTATCAGATGAGATAGCTGAACTTAAAAACTTAGAGGCTGAGAAGAGGGCACTCATCACCAAAAAGGAGACATCCCTTCAGACAAGAAAGTCCCTTCTCACAGAAAAGGAGAAGGAGCTTTATGAGAAAGAACTCTTACTTCAGCAATATGAAAGAAGAGCAAGTGAGATAGAAAAGACCCATGACCTTACTGCAAAAGAGATTGAACACCTTATAGAAACGATCCATTCTCTGCAAGAGGCTATTCTCCGAGCAGAAAGGAACTTAAAAGAAAAAGAGGAACTATTGAGAGCCACATCTGAAAGACAACAACAGTTCTCTACAGAGATTGAAAGGCTAAGGGCCGAACTCTCTAAACAGACAGAGGAGAGCAGAAGTCTCCAGGATGAGATATACCAGATAGAAGATGAGCTTGAAAGCAAAAGAAAAGAACTCTTCAGCATTACTGACAGTATTGGCTCTATCAGGAATACTATCAATACCCTCAATCTTAATATAGAGAACACTGAAACAAGGCTTTTGAAGGCAAAAAGGGAATTAGAGGAGTCTGAAAGAAGGACCAAGGAACTGGAGGCTGAGATAGCCAACACAGGAGAGGAGATCAAGAGCAAAAATAAGAGCCTGGAAGAATTTAGAATGGAAAGAGAGCGTCTAACAGAGGAACTCTTAAAGAAGAAGTCCATTCTGCAGAGCCTCTCTCATAAGAGAATTGAATTAATTGGAGAACTCAACTCAATTGACAGTAAAATAAAAACTCTTACTGGGATGATAACCCTTCCTCTGAACAGGGATAAATTCATACAACAGGGAGTAAACCTATTACGACCTCTTTCTGAAGTCATAGAGGTTCCAGAAAAATATGAAAAAGCCACAGAGGCAGTACTTTCTGAACGGATAAAGGGGCTACTGGTCTCAACTCCGGAAGAACTCAAAAAGGCAGCAGAAATTGTTACCAGAGAGGGCATCCAGAGGACTACCTTTCTTTTAAGCTCAACTTCTACTGAACCTCATGCAGAACCGAGCAACACAGACACTATTATTCCTTTAAGTAGTCTTGTAAAAACAGAAACAGAATTTGAAGGAACCATCAAAGACTTATTGAAGAACTGCTATCTTGTAGATAGTATAGATAAAGGTATCGAGATTACACAGAAGAATAAAGGAATAAAGGCGGTAACTCTCAATGGTGAAGTTATTGAAGCAGGATGTATCCTTACCTGTGGTAAAACATCCCGTCTTCTTCCCATAACTCGAGAAATTAAGGAATTAAAAGAAAGGTTTGATATTACAAGTAAAGAGAAAAAAGACACAGAAGAGAATATTCAGAAAATACAACATAGTATTGATGAAATAAAAGAACGGCTTAAAGAGATAGAAGCAAAAATTGTGAGTGAAGAAAAGGAGATTTCTCTTCTTCAGGCAGAATCCAGAAGATATAAAGAGGAAATGGAACGATTTATAAAAAAATCAGATATGCTCAGGCTTGAGATAGAACAGCTAAAACAGGAGAATATTGACTCCAAGAAGGCCTTAGAGGAGTATAAACAGAAACTCTCAGAACAAGAAAGACTAAAAGAAAGGATAAATAGAGAACTGCTCTCTCTTCAAGAAAGGAGAAATGAAAAAAGAACAGAAATGGATATAAAGACAGAGGCAGTAACACAGACAAGGATTACCCTCAAGGGTATTTCTGAAAAGATGGATGCAATAAAACGAGAAAAAGCATCTATAAAGGATGAGATAAACCGTATAAGTATAAAGAAGAAAAATCTGAATAGAGAGATAGTAATTAAAAAAGAATTGATCAATGAAAAGAAAAAAACTATGGAGGAGTCTAAAAAAGAGTTAAAAGAACTGATATTTTTAACCGATAATCTAAGGAGAGAGATATCTACATGGAGAGATGAATTGAAATCAACAAAGGAGGAGGTTTCTGCTGAAGAAGGAATTGTAAGAGAACTATCAAGAGAATTGGAGTCCATTATCCAGAGACTTCATCAAAGAGAGGTTGAGGAGGTCGAGATTTCAGCCAAAATTAACTCAATTATAGAGAATATAAATGAGAAGTATAATGTAGACCTTAAGGAGATAGAAGTAAATACCTCAGAAGGCTCTGAGGAAGAAGATATGAGAGAGATCGAACGGCTGAGAAAACTAATCCATGATATGGAACCTGTAAATGTTGCTGCAATGGAAGAATACAAACAAGTGGAAGAAAGGTTTCAATTTCTGAGTTCACAGCACGCAGATATTGTACAGTCAATAAATGAACTTGAGACAGCTATCGACAGAATAGACAGAACCACAAAACAGAAATTGAAAGAGGCATTTGATAGGCTGAATCAAAAGTTTAATGAGGTCTTCAGAATGCTCTTTGGAGGAGGTGATGCAGAACTGAGACTTACAGAGGACAACCTCCTGAACGCCGGTATTGAGATAATAGCCCAACCACCAGGGAAGAAACTCCAGAATATCAATCTACTCTCAGGTGGTGAGAAGGCATTAACAGCCCTTGCACTGATGTTTGCAGGTTTTCTACTCAAACCAACCCCTGTGTGTATTCTTGATGAGGCAGACTCTCCTCTTGATGACAACAATACTGAAAAGTTTAAGATGATGCTGAAGAATCTGTCAAAGGATATCCAGTTCATAGTAATCACTCATAATAAAAGGACCATGGAGGCAGCAGATTATCTATACGGTATTACCATGGAGGAACCTGGAGTCTCCAAGGTGCTTTCACTACAACTGACATGAGAGAATAAATTAATGATTGAAAGAAGAAGATACAAGCGTTTTACTGTTAATGGGAAGATAAATGGTAAGGTATGTCTCATAAGTGACATAGATATCCAGGATATCAGCCTTAGTGGTATCCGCTTTTTAACCAATAAGTTCATTTCACCTGGTATGAAATGTAATCTCACCCTTCATCATAAAGATTGTCAGATTGATCTGAAAGGTACCGTTGTCAGGGCATCACTGTCTGGCACAAAGAAGGAAGGAGACGACTTTATTCCCATATTTGAGGTTGCTGTCCACTTTGACCCTCTTGATGAAACAACCCAAAAGAGGCTTTCAGAAGTACTGGATAGTCTGCAGGAATGAAAAACCTTCTTGAGAAGGCAGGCATTGACTTTTCAGATGCAGAAGAAGACCTTATCTGTTATGGTTTTGATGCCTCAAGGGGCTTCAAGAAACCCTCACTTGTTGTCTGGCCAAAGAGCACAGATGATATAGTAATGATTACTAAAACTGCCTTTGAGAGAACTATTCCCATTGTACCAAGAGGGGCAGGCACAGCCACAACAGGCGCTGCTGTACCTTCAGAAGAGGCAGTAGTAATGAGTTTTGAAAAGATGGATAGAATTCTTGAGGTGGACATAAAGAATCAGACTGTAGTCGTTGAACCAGGTCTGATCAACGGAAGACTCCAGAAAGAGCTTGAACTCCTAGACTTCTTCTATCCACCTGACCCCTCCAGTATGGAGTTCTGTACCATAGGCGGCAATGTGGCAGTCAATGCAGGAGGACCAAGGGCCCTGAAATACGGAGTCACAGGTGACTATGTTCTTGAGATAGAGGCAGTTACAGCAGAGGGCTCAGTAATAAAAACAGGCAGAAAGACTTTTAAAGGGGTTGTGGGTTATGACCTCAAGAGTCTGCTTATAGGCTCTGAAGGCACCCTTGCTATAATATCTAAAATAAGACTAAGAATTGTACCTCTGCCTGAGGCTGTGTTGACCATAATAGCCACCTTTAAGAGCATAGAACAGAGTGGCAGCTTTGTGATAGAGGTTCTCAATAGAGGTATTCTTCCAAGATGTTTAGAGTTAATGGATAGATATGCGATTGAAGCAGTAGAGGAGTACAAACCTACAGGGCTACCTCTTGTTGATGCGATGTTACTTGTAGAGATTGATGGAGAGTATTCAACAGTAAAAGAGAATGCAGACATAATTGCAGATATATGCAGAAGTAAGGGTGGAGAAATACAGATTGCTGAGGACTCCATCTCCAGAGACAAACTGTGGCAGGCCAGACGGGCGATTGCACCGGCTCTGCATCACCTCGCTCCTGATAAAATAAATCACGATATAGTAGTGCCAAGAACAGAAATTCCCAATATGCTAAAATTCCTGAGAAACCTTTCAGAAAAACACTCAATAAAGATAGTATGTTTTGGCCATGCAGGAGATGGTAATCTCCATGTTAATATAATGTTTAACAGAGAAGATGAAGAAGATTACAAGAAGGCCCAGACCTTGGCCAAGCAGACAGTAGAAGAAACACTGAGACTGGGAGGAACCATATCAGGAGAACATGGTATAGGATTGACAAAGTCAGACTACCTTGCCATGGAATTGGGAAACAAGGAGATAGACCTTATGAGAGGTATAAAAAGGCTGTTTGACCACAAAAACATCCTTAATCCTGGAAAGATCTTTCCATGATCGTATTGGCTACGGCTCTACTGTATTTAGCCAGTATTTTTTATTATCCTTTATTCCTTATAGCCCTTTCACTTCAGGGGTCTTATATCCTCTGGAGAGGTCTGTCTCTTGAAAGGTTGCCTCTTGTAGGAGTCCACGACACACTGCTTTTCCTTTCCTTCTCTACAGTACTCTTCAGTCTGCCTATTACAAAATTCCTCAACAGAGAAAAAAGACCCTTTCTGCAGGCAGTGGCACTACTGGTCTTTGCATTCTCTGGAGCCTCTGTACTGTCTCCAGCAGTAAACACCCCTCTGCCGCCTGTATTAAGAACCTATTGGTTTGAACTCCATGTGGTACTCTCCTTCCTCTCTTATGCACTATTCGGGCTGGCAGCAGTCTTAGGAGCAGTAGGACTCTTAAAAAACTTTACTGAAGTGGAACCCATACAGTACAGAATTATTCTTACAGGCTATCTACTCTTTTCTCTGTCTATGATATTTGGCGGTATATGGGCATATCTCGCATGGGGTACCTACTGGTTATGGACACCTAAGGAGATATGGACAACTCTGCTGTGGCTCACATACACCCTTTATCTACACTTTCGGCTTATGCAGGGATGGAAGGGGCGTGTTTCAATAACAATTGGAGTTCTGGGGTATGCGGTCGTGCTCTTTACATACCTTGGAGTCGGCCTTCTTATGAAAAGTTCCCATTCTTTTTGAGTATAATATCTGAATCTCTATGTGGAGAGTTCTGAAATCAATAAAAACAGCATCCTTGCTCACAGGGATGCTTCTGCTTCTGATGCTATATGGAGGCTTTAGTATGCCTTCTGAAGAGGCATTCAATAGTATAAACAATACTCCTCTCTTCAAATGGCTTTCAGAAACCCCTCTGCATATCTCTTGGTGGCTCTGGGCATCAGTAGTTGTAATTGTTCTGCTTGTGGTGAACACCATTGTCTGCACTGCTGATGCTATAATAAAGATTACTACAAAAACAGGACTGTTACTCAGGATATCTGCTCAGATAATACATATCAGTTTCTGTTTCCTGATGTTGGGACATCTGCTGAGTAGCATAGGAAGTTATCATGCCTTTTTTGTCATCCCAAAAGGGGGTATTCTAAAAGTGAATGAATATACAAATATCCATTTCAAGGAACTCCAGTACAAGACCCTGTCAGGTTATATAACAGATATCCAGGCCATATTACTCCTAAATGAGGGCAACAAAGTCCAAGAAAAGGCTATTGCTCCGAACAGACCCCTCTTTCTTGAAGGTCTTGGTCTGTATCTGAAAGACTTTACACTCTTTCCAGAGGAAAAGATACTGATTGAGCTGTCACATGAACCAGGGGCACCCTGGGCGCTACTTGGTGCCATACTTTTCACCGGAGGTACTGTCTCCTTGGTGCTTCTGAAATTGAAAGACAGAAGAATTTGAATAATGAGTTTTAGAGAAGCCTTTTTTGCAGCCTTAGGCATCTCTGTAATAAAGGGATTCTCAGAATCCCTTAGATAATTAAATTCCTCCACAGTATACACCACCAGTTCTACCGGCAGTTCAGTAAGATCAAGAATCCTGCCTATTCTCTCAAAAAAGCTCTTTAAAATCTCCCACTATTATGAGGTCTATGTCACTGTCTTCATGAATCTCACCCTTTACGAAGGAACCATAAAGATACACCTCTTTCACAGGCAGATTCTTTTTAAGATTATCTATTCATTATATCACAAAGAGGGGCATGAAAATCTTCAAGAGTTTAAAGAGGCATTTCATATGAGAAGTACAGTTTGATACCTTTCTGCTCTGCATACCTCCTCACAGGAGGAGATGCCTGATAGGTTACTGCAATCAGTACCTTTTCACCTTCCAGAATACTCTCTACCTTCTTAATGAATCTTATAAATGCATCTATGTCTGTCTTCTTTAGTTGAGTCTTACACTCACCTATTATCAATACCTCCTCACCATTACGCCTGCCCTTGCCTATGATGTTCACCTCTTCATACCTTCCAGGAGATACCTCTATATAATCACGTTTCAACGATGTAAGAATATCCACTCCCAAATCCCTCTTGAGAAGTGCAGGCAGTCCCCTGTAAGCCCTGTCCTCAAGAACATAACCTACAGTATGGCTGACTCCTCCAAGCTGTTCTCTTGTCTTCCGATGCTCTCCAATGAGTTTCCTCAACTCTTGCTCGGTCCTCTTTTGGGCTTCAGCAAGCTCATTCAGTCTCTGCTCTGTCCTTTTCTGTGCTTCAGCAAGTTCATTTACCCTTTGTTCTGTCCTTTTCTGTGCTTCAGCAAGTTCATTTACCCTTTGTTCTGTCCTTTTCTGTGCTTCAGCAAGTTCATTTACCCTTTGCTCTGTCCTTTTCTGTGCTTCAGCAAGTTCATTTACCCTTTGCTCTGTCCTTTTCTGTGCTTCAGCAAGTTCATTTACCCTTTGCTCTGTCCTTTTCTGTGCTTCAGCAAGTTCTGCTACAGTGTCCTTGAGTTCTCTGAACTCCTCCTTTGTTACTGTATTCAGGAGTTCACTATACACCCTTCCAATAGCCTCTGCTATCTTCTTCGCAGCTGATGGGGTTATTTCATCTTTTAGTTCTTCGTATATTTGAAGGGTATCTATCATAATTAAAATTATAACATAGAAGGGGGACATCTGACACTAAATTATTCTTCTTCTGTGGTAGACTTAAGGCGTTTGTACCTTCGGCAGGCTCTTTTGTTTGCCTCCTTCTTTCTGTCTTTGTGGACTGCGTACCTTCTCAGGGCAAGCCCAAGCTCCTTACCACCTTTGGGCTTTATGTATTTCTTTTTCTTCATAACCACTTATACCGATAACCTTTTGCTTAGTGGCTGAAAGTTATATCTTTCAGCCAGAGACAACAATTCCAACACCTTTTCACTCTTCACATTTCCTACAAAGTCAGTGTTAAATCTTTTTTCACATGCAAGCAATATCATCTCTGCCAGGCATGCAAATGCCGTCTCTTCTGGAATACCAAAATTAAAATGATAATTGATTCCTTTTGTCTTCAGTATACCTCCCTCTATAAAAATTACATCTTTTCTTTCTTTGATTACCTGCTCAGGAATATTTCTGGGTTGAGTTATATCATAAACAATAGAATTGTGCTTCAAGAACTCTGTTTTTATAATAGCCTCTCTGGCACTCGTGGTTACTACTACTATATCAGATTCTTTAATTTTTTTTATCTCATTGGTTAACTCAACCACTGTAGGAGAAGATAACCTGTTTAATAAAGATTTTAATTCTTCCAGATGTTTTGGGGTTTTGTCCGGCATTCCTCAAAAATAATCTACACGAAAAGGTCTTGTTTCCTCAGAATTGACAAAAAGGGCAACCATCCCTTAAACCTAAAAGATTTAACCTTTAAAATCCATGAAAGGAGGTTATCAGGATGGTTGCCACAGTACCTAAAGAAGTATACACCATGAAGAACCGTTATGTCATTATCAAGCACAATGCGAAGGTATATCAGAAGGCCACAAAGAAGCAGAAGTCACAGATGCTTGATGAACTTTCAGAGCTTTTACAGATGAACCGTCATTACATAGGGTATTTACTTAGGAACACAGGCAGAGTTGTTTTCAGGAAAGGCAAAGTTGTGGTAGTAACAGATTCCACAAAGGATAACATACATCAAAGGGGCAGAAAGAGGATTTACGGTAAAGATGTTCTCAGGGCAGTAAAGAAACTCTGGAGGATATCTGGGTTTGTTTCCTCCAAGCATCTTGTAGGATTTATAAGGCTTAACAAAGAAGTTCTGTTTAATCATCCAGAGATTAAGAGTTTTGTTACCGACAGGACAAAGGAATTGCTTTTAAGCATAAGTGCCTCTACAGTGGATAGACTTCTTAAACCCTATCGAGACAGGATAAAGTTAAAGAACAGGTATAAGGGTAATCCTTTCAGTAGCAATCTGAAGAAGTCCATAAAGGTAGAGAGTTGGTTTGACAAGCCGAAGGAGCCTGGGTATATAGAGGTGGAGCTTGTACATCACAATAGAGCCTCGGGGGCAGAGGAGTTTATCTACACGCTTACAGCAACAGAGATACAGACAGGGTGGACAGAACTTGAGCCGATAAAGAACAAGGCCATGGTGTGGACAAAGGCAGCCCTTGAGAGTATTTGTAAGAGAATACCGATACCTGTAAAGAGACTTCACAGTGATAATGGTTCAGAGTTCATAAATGCCCATGTGCAGAAGTTTTGTAAAGACAGGGAAATATGGTTCACACACTCAAGGCCCTACAGGAAGAACGATGCTCCCTATGTAGAGAGCAAGAACTGGTCGATGGTAAGGGCATATACAGGGTGGAGGAGGTATGAGACGGAGGAAGAGCTAAAGATACTCAGGAAACTTTTGAGGTTGGTCAGTTTGAGGAATAATCTTTTCATGCCCCAGATGAAAGTTGTTGAAAGACAAAGACTTGGCAGAAAGGTATGGAAGAAGTATGAAATGGATATACCGCTAAACAGGGTGTTGAGGCTTAAGGAAGTGAATGCAAAAACAAAAGCTGCCCTGATAAAACTGAGAAACACCATAGACATAGTTGAGCTTTCAGAGCAAATAGAATATCTGACAGAAGAACTTTCTGCAGCCTATGAAAAGAAACTCAGAAGGAAGAAAACCCATGGTTAATCTGATCCATATTTCAAGTAGATTTATTTTTTGAGAAAAGACGGAACACCAAACTCTACTGAGATTGTTGATTAATTCAAACTCAAATCACTTGAGTCTTTCTGAAGAACAGGACCTCAATAACACCAACAATGCCTCTGTCAATGTAGCAATCTTTACATAAGAGGTGGTTAAAAGTTCTAATTTACTTGCAAGAAAAATTCAGAGCCTGGGTTTCCCAAAAGTTACTATTTGGGTTACCATATAGAAGGCTTTATGACATCAGTGTTTCTGGAAAATATATGGCCTCATTTAGTAGGTGGCCTGACCTTCTTAATAACCGTAATCACTTCAATACATGTGATTCTTTATAAAAAGAATGCACGCTCTGCCTTTGCTTGGATAGGGATTATCTGGCTTGTTCCAGTAGTGGGCACTCTGTTGTATATCATCTTTGGGATCAATCGTATAAAAAGGAAGGCAAAAATACTGAGAAGCGCCCTTGCTGAATTTCCAAGAACATCCAGCTCTATTAATAATATACCTACAGAGGAGAGGACTATTTTTGAAGACCAGTTTAAAAGACTTTCAGAGATGCTGGAGCGGATTGTTGAGGCGCCTCTGCTTCCAGGTAATAAGATCATTCCTCTTGAGAATGGAGATCATGCCTATCCAGAGATGTTAAAGGCTATTGAACAAGCAGAGGCGACGGTTACTCTCTCCACCTATATATTCGATAATGACAGAGCTGGTGAAATGTTTCTGGAATCTCTCAACTCTGCATCCAAAAGAGGTGTTGATATAAGAATAATTATAGATGATGTGGGAGCCAGATACACTTTTCCTCCAATAACGAAAAGGCTTAAACAGATGGGTATAAAGACTGTAAGATTCTTACCAACCCTTCTACCAACGCGCCTTCCCTTTATGAACCTCAGAAACCACCGGAAGATACTCGTAGTTGACGGCAGAACAGGATTTACAGGTGGAATGAATATCAGAGAAGGACATATCCTGAGCATCAATCCTTCATATCCAGTAAAAGACATGCACTTTTTGGTAAAAGGTCCTATTGTTAAACAGATGCAACAGGTCTTTGCTGAAGACTGGTATTTCTGCACTGGAGAGGTTATTGAAGGAGAAAAATGGTTTCCTGATATAGACTCAGAAGGTGATGTATGGGCGAGGGGGATTCCTGATGGCCCTGATGAAGACTTTGAAAAACATCTGCTCACTGTACAGAGTGCTCTTACTATAGCTACCAATTCAGTCAAGATAGTAACACCCTATTTTCTGCCTGAAGAGACCCTTATATCTACCATAAATCTTGCAGCCCTTAGAGGAGTCAAGATCGATATTGTAATGCCCCAAGAAAACAACATCCCTATAATTAAATGGGCCTCTTTTAATATCATAGACCAGATAATGAGTGAGAATTGCCGTATATGGCTTACCCCTCCTCCCTTCGACCATTCAAAAATAATGATAGTGGATGAAAAATGGGTATTAATCGGTTCAGGCAACTGGGATGCAAGAAGTTTTAGGCTAAACTTTGAGTTTAATATTGAATGTTATAATAGCAATCTGGCAAGAAAAATATCAGAGATTGTAGATAAGAAAATATCAGATGCACAGAGAGTAACTTCCTATGATATCAAGAACCGCTCTTTTCTAACAAAAATCCGTGATGGTGTTGCCTTTATATTCTCACCCTATCTTTAATTTTCATTATTTCTTCATATCTGTATGCTAACCTTTTTCTAAGTCTTCACCCCCTTACCTCCCCCTATGGACAGCCAGAACATATACTAACTGGCTGTCCTTTTTAATGGACACTCCAAAAACACCAGGTCTTATCAGTTATCCCTTTAAGAAGAAGACCAACAGTATTTGACATATAATAGTAGGTTGTGATATAGTTGAACATATGTTCAACTATTTGTAAATGAAAGGGGGCCTATGAGTACCGTAAAAAGAGATGAGGTCTGTGAGGTCAGTTTTATCAACAAAAAGAAAGTCAATTTCGTCAAAAAGAGAATGAAGCCTGAAAGGACATTCCAGCTACTTGCAGAGACCTTTAGAGTTCTTGGAGACCCCACAAGGGCCAAAATAATCTTTGCTCTGTCACAACAAGAACTTTGTGTCTGTGATATAGCAAATCTACTTGGTATGTCTAAGTCAGCTGTATCACATCAGCTAAGGGTTTTGAGAAATATGAGAATAGTGAAGTATAGAAAAGAAGGTAAAGTGGTCTACTACAGCCTCGATGATGACCATATTAAAAACCTCTTTGATGAATGTCTCAATCATGTAGAAGAATAGAGCCTCTATGGGTAGAGACTGCCATAAGGGAATCAACAGTAACAGTGCCGATACCACTCATAAAGAGGTCTATTTAAGAAGAGGAACAAAATATGTTCTTGAAGGGTTAACCTGCGCTTCCTGTGCCTCAAAAATACAGAAAGCTCTGCGCGAAATAGCCGAAGTAAAGGCAGAACTAAATTTTGCATCCTCAACTCTTATAGTAGATGCTCCCAACATTAAAATAGAACATAAGGTTATTGAAAAGATCAGAGAGATAGAACCCAGCCTGAATATAAAAAAGATGAAAAAAAATGAAGAGGAGAATGAGTATGGAGATAGCCAAAGAGTCCTTAAGAAGATACTACTTGCTGGGGTATTCTTTCTCATCGGTCTCATAATCCAAAATCTTCTCTATGCCAACGCAGAGCTAAAATTTTACAGTCTCTCTTTCTGGTTAATCCTTCTTCCTTATATTACAGCATACTTAATTGCCGGATATGATATTCTTACAAAGGCAATAAAGGGCATGATAAAAAGAGACTACTTTAGTGAGAACCTCCTAATGAGTATTGCCACTATTGGTGCCTTTGTAATAAAGGAATTCCCAGAAGCCGTAGGAGTAATGTTATTTTTTAAGGTAGGTGAATATCTCGAAAACAAGGCATTAAGCCACTCACGAAGATCTATAAAGAATCTACTAAGGATTAAGGCAAACTATGCCAATCTGCAGAAAAACAACAAAATTATAAAGGTTCCTCCTGAAGAAGTCAAGGTTGGAGATACTATACTCATAATGCCTGGCGAAAGGATCCCTCTTGATGGAGTAGTAATACAAGGGGAAACCACTGTCGATACATCCGCCCTTACAGGTGAATCAATACCAAGATTATTAAAACCAGGAGATAATGCCCTCTCAGGCATGGTCAACAGCAATGCAGTTATTACAGTTAGAGTTACACAGCCTTTTGAAGAATCTACTGTAAACAAAATTCTTAATCTTGTAGAGAAAGCAGCTGCACAAAAGGCTCCCACAGAGAAGTTTATAACCAAGTTTTCAAAGGTCTATACTCCTGTAGTTGTTTCGGCAGCGCTGTTGATAGCCATTCTGCCTCCCCTACTTTACCAGATTCCTGTCCTGATGCCCCTCTTCTCACATACAGAAACTTACTCCGAGTGGGTATACAGAGCTCTTGTATTTCTTGTCATTGCATGCCCTTGTGCCCTGGTTATCTCAATACCAGTAGGATTCTTCGGTGGTATCGGTGCTGCAGCAAAAAGAGGTATACTCTTCAAGGGTTCCAATTATCTTGAAGCATTCAGAAGTATTCATACCATGGTATTTGATAAAACAGGCACCCTTACTGAAGGCAGCTTTAGGGTAGTGGATGTAAAACCTTATAATGGATTCTCTTCAGAAGAGTTGCTCAGATTTGCTGCTTTAGCTGAAAGTCTTTCCAATCATCCTATTGCAAAATCCATTGTCAATGCCTACAGAAACAGAATCGACAAACACAAGATTAAGCATTATGAAGAGATTCCATCCTATGGTGTGAGAGCCGTGTTGGAAGGTAAGGAAATACTGGCGGGTAATGACAGGATTCTTCATATGGATGGTTACAATATAGAACATGATACCTGTAAAGTAGAAGGCACTGTTGTCCATGTAGCTATTGATGGGAGATATGCTGGATTTATAGTGCTTGCTGATAGGATAAGAGAAGATGCTAAAGAAACCATAATATCTCTGAAGAGAGAGGGTATAAAGCGTATGGTAATGCTTACTGGAGATGGCAGAGAAGCTGCAGAACCTGTGGCAAGGGAATTGGGTATAGAGGAGTTTCATGCAGAGCTTCTTCCTCAGCATAAAATAGAGCTTGTGAAAAAACTCGAAAGAGAGATTAACAGGAAAAAGGACAAAATAGCCTTTGTTGGTGATGGAATAAATGATGCCCCTGTGCTAATGGCATCTGATATAGGAATAGCCATGGGGGGACTTGGCTCTGATGCTGCCATAGAGGCTGCTGATGTTGTACTAATGAAGGACAAACTCTCTGCCTTGCTGGATGCTATGCATATCTCAAGGCGGACGAAAGGCATTGTCTTTGAGAATATAACAATGGCTCTTACTATAAAGGGCATCTTTATTATATTTGGAGCTATTGGAATAGCAACTATGTGGGAGGCTGTATTTGCAGACGTAGGAGTAGCAATCCTCGCAATCCTGAACTCAACACGGATACTAAGGGATTATCAAGAAAGCTAATTGAATCCGATTAGAAAAGAACCATCTTCCTGTTTATGAATCCTTACACTGATACCATAGACATTACTGATAAGCTCCTCTGTTATAACCTCCTTTGGAAAGCCTGTGGTTATTATACTTCCCTCTTTTATAACTATCACTCTGTCAAAGTGATGGACAAGGTTTATATCGTGTAGTGCCATAAAAATAGAGATACCTTTTTCGTCTCTTAGTCTCTTCAGTAGAGTAATTAATTCTATCTGATACTTTATATCCAGATTGGCTAAAGGCTCATCCAGAAGCAGTAGCCCTGCTCCCTGAAGGAGTGTCATTGCTATAAAAACTCTTCTCCTTTCCCCACCACTCAGTTCCGTTATTAACTGTTCTGACTTATCAAGTAGACCTGCCATCTGGAGTGCCTCGTCGGGCGTGGTAGAGGGCATAATCCTATAGGGATAAAGACCCATATTCACTATCTCTTTAACAGTAAAAGGCAGATTAGTATAAAGCATCTGAGGAAGATAACTTATCAGTTTTGCTCTGTCACGACCTTGGTACTCATGTAGAGGTCTGCCCCAGAGAAGCACCCTTCCTGAGGATGGTTTAAGAATTCCGGCACAGAGTTTAAGTACAGTTGATTTACCTGAACCATTAGGGCCTATTAGACCTATAAACTCTTTCTCTTCTATATCTATTGAGAGGTCCTCTATAAAGTAATTGCTATTGTAAGAGAAGTACACCCTGTCAAGCTGCAGTATATTCATCCTCCTCCCAGTATCTCCCTCCTTCTAAGCAGATAAAGGAAATAGGGGGCTCCAATAATCGCAGTAATAATCCCTGAGGGCAATTCCATTGGAGCCATTATTGTTCTTCCCACTGTATCAGCAATACATAGCATAACACCTCCTGTAAGAGCACTAAAGGGTATTACCACTTTGGCATCTGCTCCAGCGAGAAACCTCACTATATGAGGTACCAGTAGCCCTATGAAACCTACCAATCCTCCAAGTGAAACAGATGCTGCTGTCATCAGACCGACCGAGATAAATAAAAGAAGCCTTTCCCTGTAAGGAGAAAAACCGAGACTGTGAGCTATCTCATCACCAAGCATCAATGCATTAAGACCCTTTGCTCTCCAGATTGATAGAATCAGTCCTCCAGTTATTATCACCATACCATAGGGTATTAATGACCAATCTGCCATTGAAAGGTCACCAAAAATCCATAGTATAGCCCTCCTCAGTCCCTCATCTGAAGATATACTCATCAGGAGCATAAGGAGTGCTGAAAACAGAAAACCGAGACCAACACCTGCAAGCAACAGTCTCTCAGGCAGAAGCATACCCCTTCTGTATCCCAGAAGCCCAACCATAATACCTGTAAGTATAGATCCACTAAAAGCAAGTAAAGGAATTGTAAAGAGTCCAAATCCTGTAGCTCCAAGGAGAATACCTCCTGTAGCAAGAAGTGCTGCACCACCGGACAGACCGAGTATATAGGGGTCAGCAAGGGGATTCCTGAGAAACCCTTGTAACACCGCCCCTGATGCTCCTAAGGCTGCACCCATGAGTATGGATACAACCACTCTGGGCAGTCGAATATAAATAAGTATCTTCAGTGACAGAGGTGACAATGAGAAGGGATTTATTATCTTAGGACCTATAAATAGAGCCCCTACAAATAACCCTGCTGAAAGAAACATTAGTATTAAAAGGGACTTCTTCATCTGCTAGCCTGATTTAGTATTCTATGGAGTTCCTCTATCCCTTCCAGAACTCTAGGACCAAGTCTGTACAATGCATCACTCACAAAATAGACCCTTCCCTCTTTTACAGCATCAAGCATATGAAGTTTCTTAAGAAGACCCTTTGATACCTCTCTCATATCAATATGACCTTTACCAATAAGAATTACATCAGGCCTCCGATGTAATAACTCCTCTATAGAGTATTTTGGATACCTCGTCTTTACATCAGAGGCAATATTCTCCCATCCAAGCAACCTTAATGTATCATCAATCGCTGTAGCAGGGCCTGCAACAATTAAAGGTTCAGGCCAGATAATAAAGACTGCCTTTTTTCGCAAAGAATATGGAGAGACTCTCTCTTTGGTAGACCTAATAGAGTATCTCTTTATGGTGCTCTCGATCTCTTCTGCAAGCTCCTCTGCCCTATCACTAACACCAAGAGCCTCTCCTAATCTTCTTATCTCATCTGCCAGTTCTGTAAGTCTTCTTGCTTTGAATACATAGGTGCTGATACCGAAAGAACGGATTCTTCTTTCAAACTCCTTGGGATTTCCATCTACTGTCAGTATAACAATATCAGGCCTGAGTCTCACTACAGCCTCAACAGAGGGGTTTGACATTCCTCCTATCTTGGGTTTGTCCTTTGCTCTTGGTGGATAGTCACAGAAGTTTGTAACCCCTACGATCCTGTCTTCCATTCCAAGGGCATAGAGTATCTCAGTGATACTGGGGGCAAGCGAGATAACTCTTTTTGGTGGCTCAGAGTAGGCTAAGCAAGAAAAAATCAACAAAAGAGTTAATAAGAGAAAGAACCTTCTCATCTTCTCTCAGTAATTATGGTGAAATATTTAACTCCTGCAGACCTTACTTCATCAATCACACTTACAAGCAGTCCCACATTTACATTCCTGTCTGGCTTGATCCTGACACCTTCTTTCGCAGGCTGTCTTAGGTTCTGTCTTATTATCACATCCAGTTTTTCAACCTGAACCTCTTTATCCATAAAGTATACCTTTCCATCACGGGTGATGGTAATGGTTCTTTGTCTTTCGGACTCTCTCTCAGCAGTCTCTGACCGGGGCAGTTCCACTTTTATTGAAGACTCCTGAATAAAATGAGAGGAAAGCAGAAAAAACAGAAGTAACAGAAAGACCACATCCACTAAGGGTGCAATATTCATAATCTGGTGGTTATACCTCTTCCTTTTAAACTCCACCTCTGTGTCTCCTGTAAAAACTAAGGGATATCTCTCTCAGAAGAAAGGCTATATCATCCGCCCTCTTTTCCAACCAGTGATGTCCTATATAAATAGGAATTGCTACAATAAGTCCTGCTGCAGTGGTAATCAATGCCTCCCAGATGCCTCCTGCGAGCATGGATGGTGAGGGATAGGGATTCTCAGAGATAACCATAAATGCCCTTATCATTCCTATAACAGTTCCTGTAAGCCCAAGCAGTGGTGAAATAAGTGCAATCAACCCAAGCCAGCTTAATCCCTGCTCCAGTTTTCTGACCACTCCTGTTCCAACCACAGAAACCTCCTCTTCAGTACCACCTTCCTCTATAACTTTTATAATAGGATGAAGTTGAGAAGGGGGATTCTCTCTTATTTTATTAAAGTCTCTCTTCAATCTCCTCAGGACTCTACTGTACTCTACTGCTTTGGCCACTATAATTGCCACACCCGCCATGGAACAGAAAAGTATAGGATACATAAGAAGTCCGCCCTTTTGGAAAAACTCTATCATTTAACCTCCCTCTTTCATTATAAATCTTACAGTCAGAAGTGCCTTAGATTTTACAGGTATTCCATCTTTATGTGCTGGTAGATAAGTGGATTCCTTTACTGCTTTAACCGCCTCTTTATCAAAACCATAACCAGCCCTTTCAATTATCTCTACATCTATGAGATTGCCTTTCTCATCAATTGTAAGCATCAGTACCACCTTGCCTTCCACTCCAAGCCTTTTTGCTATTCTCGGATACCGAGGTATTACCCTGTAAAGGAATCTGGGACCATCAATAGCCCCAAATACTGTTGTGTGTTCCTTTTTCTCATCATCTCTTGCTGGTGCAGATACTCCTGTAACAGTTTCTTCATCTGTATCTGTTTGTACAGGCTCAGCAGAAATGGTCTCCATCTGGTGAGAGATTTCTCTCTCCTCTTTGTGAAAAGTGTCTGGTTTTGTTTCCTTAGCTGACTCTATGGTCGAATCTCTATTCTCTACCGTGTTATTAACTAAAGGATTAAGAGGTTGTTGTTGCTGCTTTTTCTGTTTCTTAGAGTTTTTCCTTTTAGTCTTCTTGATAGCTTTTCTGTTATTATCCTTTTTCACATGCTTAGGTTCTGATAATATAGGACTGCTGTACTCAAAGGATAGTTTTATAAAAGGATATACCTCAGACGCGGGAGTTTTTACAGAACCCGCCAGAGGAATACCCATTACAGATACATGTAGAATCAGGGATGTCAGTATCCCTATAAGATAGTATTTATAAGTCGAATCCATAACAACGGTTTATTTCAGTTAGAAAGTAACTCTCAAACCTCCAAACAGACAGCGTCCTGGTGTTGAATATCCACCCGCCTCTTCATAATCTTCGTCAAGAAGATTATCAATCCGTGCAAAGAAGGATAGATTCTCTTTTAACTCATAACTACCGCTTAGATTTACGAGACTAAAAGAGGAGAGATCTCTATCAGTGGCGGCATCGTATCTCTCAGATACATATAAAAACTGTGCATGTAGCATAAGTCTATTAAGTACATAGGTGGTATTAACCACAAATTTATGATGAGGTCTTCTGGTCAGAGGTGCTCCTGTATCCTTATCCTCAGCATCAAGGTTGGTGTAAGATGCTACAATAGCTAAACCTTCAAAAGGCCTTATCTCAGATTCTATCTCAAATCCTTTTACCTCGGCCTTTCCGATATTCTGTGCAGTGAAGGTATTGAAATCATACTCTATCAGATCACGATACCTCTGCTCAAAATAGTTAGCACTTAGGGTGAATAGCCCATTATAGAAGTCCTTACTCACCTCTATATCGAAACTTCTGCTCTTTTCAGGTTTAAGCTCAAGATTTCCAAAGAAGGGAAAGAAGAGTTCATTGAGTGTAGGAGCACGAAAACCTGTACCATATGAGGCCCTTAAACGGAGTCCATAAAAGGGGAATCTATATAAAAGTCCTGTCCTATAGGTAATCCTATTTCCACCAAACTCATGGTCGTCATATCTTGCACCTGCATTTATTATGAGATTCCTGTGTAGCAGTGTAACTTTTGTGTTCAAATATACTGCTTTGGCATCTACTGTTACATCAAAATTACCTACATTCTCTCCTGACTCTTTACGATACTCTGCCCCTGCAGTCAAAACAACCCCATCAAAATAGATATTATGTTGCCAGTCAATGCTCTTCATATTTGTGTCTATTGTGGCATTATTGAAGAGAGTGTCTGGATCTTTAAAGCTTAAATAATCCTTTACAAAGGAAACATTGAGTATCTGTTCATAATTGTCTGTAAGGGAAAGATTTCCCTTTACAGAAAAAAGGTAATGTTCCCCTTCCTGAGTGAAATTAAGGTCATCAACCATTCCTACACCGAATTCAAAACTGTCAAGTTCAGAGGTGTCCCTGTAATATCGGAGGTTCAGATCAACAAAGAGATTTTCAAAGGGATTTATACCTACCTTCGTAGAGAAACTAACATTTCTGTAACTGTCATCCTCTGTGCCTGCCTTAGCAGCTGATATCCCTTTTGTATTGAAATAAGAAGCAGTTACTCTATAGTCAACAGCACTGCTACTGCCTGAGAGATCAAATGACGTTTTTGCAGTAGTATAAGAGCCTCCCTGCAGAGTTAGTGTAATCTTTGGCTTACCCTTACCTCTTTTTGTGATAATATTTATTACACCTGCCATTGCCTCAGAACCATACAAAGTACTCTGAGCTCCTTTAACAATCTCAATCCTTTCAATATCATCCACTGTGAGGCCTGAAAAATCAAAAGAACCTGTGGTGGGACTTTTTACTTTAACTCCATCAATCATTATTACTGTCTGATTAGGAGAACCTCCTCGCAGAAATAGCGTGGCATTCTTACCAAAACCACCATTCTGTACCACATTGATATCACTCACCTGTCTCAATATATCCACTACAAACTCTACCCCTCTTTTTCTGATCTCTTCTGCTGTGATAATCGTGATATCCTGTGTTGTCTCTTTTTCGGGCTCCTCCATCTTAGTAGCTGTAACCACAATCTCTGGTAGAGTTTCTTGCAGGAATTCATCACCTGCTTGCGTAGTTGAAACAAATAAAATGGAGAAGGATAAAAGGAATGCAGTAAGAAGTGAAAACCTCATAAATACACCTCCCTCGAGGTTTACCAGACGGATGGGTCTTCCGGCTCGGGGCTTACGGAGTCGGATGTTTAGTGTCAGAGGTCTGGAATATTTGCTTCAGACCACTGACCTCTAACTACCGACTTCCGCTGTCCTACTCACCCGCCTTCCCAGTAGAACAGCCCGAAGTGTTTAAACATTTAAGCTATTCGAACCACTCTACCAGTGGCTTACGGGTTTTCGTTCCCCTCACGGCTGCGGGGCAGCGGAGGACTCACCGAGCACTAACATCTCTCAATGCTCGGTTACACCCCTCTTCCACGCATCCGCCTGTGCCTGCCATAAGGAAAATCCTCTGACAGGCAATCTCTATTTAACCAGATTATTCCTGATAAAGTCAATTATCTTAGAAATTCTTTAGAAATTATCATTAAAAAATGATCCGCCTCTGGACAAAGCAGTAATTTCAGAAAAAGACTGAAGTTATAAGCTGGTTTATAGGGTAAATAAATCTATAAATTCAAACCTCTTTCCATCAAACAGCCCTTTGTCACTCAGTTTTAGTTCAGGAATAACGAGAAGTGCCATAAAAGAGAGAGTCATAAAAGGAGCACTTAATGTGGATCCAAGCTCTTTGGTAAGGCTATCCAGTTGAGAATATCTCTGCCCCACTTCAAATCCGTTTCTGTCTGACATGAGACCTGCTACAGGAAGAGGAAGAACCTCCTGCAAAGTACCACAGACAACAGCAAGACCACCTTTATTCTTTATAAGCAGATTCAACGCCTCCACAATATCCTCATCCCTTACTCCCACAGCTATCAGATTATGAGAGTCATGGGCTACAGAGGTGGCAATTGCTCCTCTTTTTAGACCAAAACTCTTGATAAAGCCTACAGCAGGTGGAGCATTTCTATAACGATTCACTACCACAATCTTCAGGATGTCTCTTTCAGGGTCAGAGACAACATAGCCATTTGAAGTTTTTGGAACTTCCTTAATCTTTCTTGTAATCAACTGGCCATCTATTGCTTCAATAACATTTATCATTCTACTCTTTTTCTTTACTGAAATCTCAGAGACCCTCTTTTCTTCTGTCTTAAAGTTATTCACTATATCCACTGGAAACTCTGGCAACATTGTCTCTCCATTCTTTGATACGAGCACTCCCTTTATATATGTCTCAAGAATATTGAAATCCTTGAGATTGTCAACAATAACAAAATCTGCATAATCACCCTTCTGAAGCAGACCTACATCTAACCCATAGTGTCTTATTGGATTCAAAGAGGCAGCCCTAAGCACCTTCATAATATCATATCCCATATTTAAGGCCCTTTTAACCAGTTTATTGATATGCCCTCTAAGTAGTTCGTCTGGATGTTTATCATCACTACAGAACATACATTCATCAGGATAATCCTCTATCAGGTCGACGAGTGCATCAAAACTCCTGGCTGCAGAGCCTTCTCTGATCTGTAACTTCATTCCAGCCTTCAATTTCTCCAGAGCCTCCTCAGGCTGAACAGTCTCATGGTCTGTACTTATTCCTGCCTCAACATACTTTTTGAGGGTATCTCCTCTAAGGCCAGGAGCATGTCCATCTATCTTTTTTCTGTACCTCTTTGCAAGTTCTATCTTGGCCATAACCTCTGGATCCTTATTTATAACTCCTGGAAAGTTCATCACCTCGCTCAGGTACTTTACCTCTTCTCTGTTCAACAACTCTTCTACTTCCTGAGGACCTAAGACTGCACCTGATGTCTCAAACCTGGTTGCAGGAACACATGAAGGAGCACCAAAATAGAATCTGAATGGAACCCTTTTCCCATCTTCTATCATATAAATCACCCCTTCTCTGCCCAACACATTGGCTATCTCATGAGGATCTGACACTACTGCCACAGTACCGTGTCTTACTGCTATACGGGCAAACTCAGAAGGGACTAACATTGAACTTTCAATATGAATATGAGAGTCCACTAAAGGAGGAATTATAAAAATATTGTACTTTCCATAATCTTTTAGAATATTTATAATTCTGCCATCTTTGATCTCCAATGTGCCTGGATATATGGATGAATTCAGCACATCTACTATATTGCCTGAAATCCTCGTCATGAGTTTATTTTATATATTTTACAATAAGGTTGAAAAGGAGAGTAAAGATTTGATACCATAACTTATATTATGCAGAGATTTATTTTATTAACAGTATTATTTATTGTTCTTCTGTTTTTCATCTCTTCAAATACCTTAGCCCTCTGTGTGAAGGTACAGACCGCAAACCTGAGAAGTGGTCCAGGCACCAAATATGAGAAGACATGGCAGGTCTTCAAGTATATGCCTCTTAAAAAGATAGGTTCTAAGGGTAATTGGTATAAGGTCAGGGATGTAGATGGTGATGTCCACTGGATCTATAAAAAACTTGTAACCAGTAAATACAGATGTGCTGTAGTAAAGGCACGTGAGGCAAATATCCGTAAAGGGCCTGGAACAAAATACAAAAAGACCGATCTCAGTCCTGCAATTAAATATGATACCTTTAAGGTGATAAAAATTAAAGGAAACTGGGTGAAGGTGGTGGATGAGTTTGGAGAGGTAGGATGGATTTATAAAAAACTGCTATGGATTCAGTAGGAGGGAAAAATGTTTAAGACTAAAAGCTACATAGTCCTTCCATTATTTATTCTTATCTCTCTTTTGATATTTTTTCTTTATTCTTGTAAAAAGGCAGAGGAATCCAAGCCTGAGAAGATAAGGATACATTTTGTTACCTGGAAGCCTAATATACCCGAGGTCTGGGATGAGATATACAGGCGATTTGAAGAAAGATACCCTCACATAGAACTGATAAAGGAGATAGGACCCCACTCCTCAACAGCATTCCATGATATGCTCACACAGAAGTTAAAAAACCGGAGCAAGGATGTGGATGTCTTCCTGATGGATGTTATCTGGCCACCTGAATTCGCATCTGCTGGATGGGCAATGCCTCTGGATGAACTGTTCCCACCTTCTGAACAGGAGAAATTCCTGAAAGGACCGATTCTTGCCAACACCTACAAAGGGCGTATCTATGGTATACCTCTGTTTATAGACAGTGGTATGCTCTTCTACAGGAAGGACCTTCTGCAGAAATACGGATACCAGCCTCCACAGACATGGCAGGAGCTTGTGGAACAGGCAACAAGGATCGTAAAAGAGGAAAAGGCTCAAGGAAGAGAAATCTACGGATACTCAGGCCAGTTTAAGCAGTACGAAGGACTTGTCTGTGATATGATGGAGTTTATACTGAGCAATGGCGGATATATAATTGACCCCCAAACCAACAAGGTAGGATTAACCACCAAGGAATCAATTGAGGCAGTAAGGTTTGTGAGAGACTATATCATCGGGAAGATTGCTCCAAGAGGTGTGCTTACCTATCAGGAACCCGAATCTCTTGATATCTTTGTACAGGGCAAGGTGGTATTCCACCGTAACTGGCCCTATGCATGGAGCGTATCAAACAATCCGGATAAGTCAAAGATTGTGGGCAAGGTGGGTGTAGCAAGACTTCCTCATTTCCCTGGTGGCAAGAGTTATTCAACTCTTGGAGGATGGCAGGTGGGTATAAGCAGCTTCTCAGAGCATAAAGAGGAAGCATGGCTATTTGCAGAATTCCTAACAAGCCCTGAGATACAGAAACTCATAGCCCTGAAGGCATCAAAGGCCCCTTCCAGAAAGGCACTTTACGATGACCCTGACATACTGAAAGTAAATCCCCAGTTCAAGGAGATGAAGGATGTATTCTTGACAGCCTTTCCCAGACCAAGAAGCCCTCTGTATCCTGCTATATCAAATGTCCTGCAGAGATACTTCAGCAAAGTGCTCTCTGACCCTCAGTCAGATATCCTGAAAGAGGCGGAAGAGGCCAGCAGACAGATTGAAGAGATCATATCCATGGGCAGATAATGAGACTGCTCTCTCAGACAGCAAGGGAGAATATATTTGCCACCCTGCTGGTTCTTCCCTGTCTGGTATTTGTCGTAATATTTGCCTTTTATCCCATTGGATACTCCTTCTGGCTCAGTCTGCACAGGCTGGTAATTGGACTGCCTGATCTTGGGAAGAGTTTTGTAGGCCTTGACAACTACAAGGCACTTCTGCAGGACAGGGTGGCTCTACATGCCACTGTTAATACCTTCATGTTTGTGTTTATCTCAACCCTGCTTGAGCTTATTATAGGACTCGCAATAGCCCTTCTCATACACAAGCAGTTCAAAGGGAGAGGGTTTATTAGGGCTGCTGTGCTGGTGCCATGGGCGATTCCTACTGTTGTCTCATCTCAGATGTGGCGATTCATATTTAACGACAAATATGGCTTTCTCAACTTCATACTCTACGGTTCTGATGTAACAAAGTACAAGGCATGGCTTGCAGAGCCGATGTATGCCTTTGCAGCAGTGGTAATAGCAGATGTGTGGAAGACATCCTCTTTTGCCGCACTTCTGCTTCTTGCAGGGCTTCAGACAATCCCTGAAGAACTCTATGAAGCTGCAAGGATAGATGGAGCAGGGGCCTGGCAGAGGTTCAGGACAATAACCCTCCCCCTGCTTAAACCTGCGATACTCGTTACACTGCTTTTCAGGACAATGGATGCCTTCAGGGTCTTTGACCTTGTATTTGTAATGACCCAGGGGGGCCCTGCTGATGCAACAAATGTGCTACAGTTTTATGGGTATAAGAAGATCTTTGCAGAAGGAATGATGGGTTATGGCTCCACAATATCAGTACTGGTATTCATAATAAGTCTTATTGTCTCCATCCTCTATATAAGAACTATAAGAGTAAAATTCCTCCAGGCCAGAACATGAAGCTTTTAAAAGGGATAGGGTTTTCTGGAATTGTGGGAGTTGTAATACTCTTCAGCCTTTTCCCCTTTCTCTGGTTTGTTGACACCTCTTTTAAGACCGAGCTGGAGGTGACAGCGATACCCCCTGTGATAATCCCTTCATGGTCTCTGAAGTTCTATATATCAGCCGTAAGAGACTATGGTCTACTGCACTTTCTGAAAAACAGTGCAATTGTTGCCTCACTGACAACCATAATAACCATCACCCTATCTACTTTTGCAGGCTATGCCCTTTCAAGGCTGAGATTCAGATTCCATAGACACATCTTGCAGGGACTTCTTGTTGTCTCCATGTTCCCCCAGATATCAATTGCAGGACCTGTATGGAGGATCCTTTCAGAGATAAATCTGCTCAACTCCTATCCAGGTCTTATATTCCCCTATGTTACACTCACCCTCCCTCTTGGGGTCTGGATACTCACCAGTTTCTTCTCTGAGCTTCCTGAAGAACTGGAGGCATCTGCAAGGGTTGATGGTTGTGGTTATTTACAAACACTCTTGAGAATAATACTGCCCCTCTCACTGCCAGGTGTCTTTACTGCCTCTATACTGGTCTTTATATACGCATGGAATGAATTCTTCTTTGCCCTTCTTGTAATGACCCAGAAGAAGTTTCAGACCCTGCCTGTTGGAATAGCACTCTTTCAAGGGCAGTATACACTGCCATGGGGGGAGATCGCTGCTGCATCCACAGTGGCAACTGTACCACTGGTTCTTCTGGTATTTCTGTTCCAGAGAAGAATAGTCACAGGTCTGTCTGCAGGTGCTATAAAGGGATGAGAACCTTCTCGATCTTTACCATTCTGGAATCCTTGAGCCTGCCAATCGCAAAGGTCTTCTCCTCTTCAGGGTCAAGAAGTCTCAGAAGTGTATTCTCTGGAAGATCCATAGTAATATTAAACCCTGTACCATGCCGGGCAAGTCTGTATTGTTTTGGAGTAAGTTTCAGGGAGGGAACATGCCTGAGTGCCTCATCAATTGTTATCAGACTATAGGTGCCCCTTTCAAGGTCCTCAAAACCCACAGCCTCCTCTACTCTGAAATGCCCTACTCTGGTCCTCTGAAGCCTCTTTACAACAGCACCTACCCCGAGTCTTTCCCCTATGTCATTCACAAGGCTCCTTATATATGTACCCTTTGAACACCTCACCCTGAGTATAGCCTCTGGCAATGAGAACCCGAGTACCAAGATGTTCTGAATCCTCACAATCCTCTTCTTCCTCTCTACTGTAATACCCTTTCTTGCAAGCCTGTACAGAGGTATCCCATCCTTTTTAATCGCAGAGTACATTGGGGGCTCCTGCTGTATCTTTCCTATGAATTCTTTTATCACTTCCTTCAGTTTCTCCTCAGTAATGTGAGAAGGGTCTTTTTCAGAGAGTATACTACCACTCAGGTCATGGGTATCTGTTTTCAGGCCCAGCTGTATCTGTACAAGATACTCCTTGTCCAGGTCAGCCAAATATTCTGTAATCCTGGTCGCCTCATTGAGACATACAATCAGTACTCCCTCTGCATCAGGGTCAAGAGTGCCTGCATGACCTGCCCTGTATGCACTCAGTATCTTCTGTACCTTCTTTGTTGCCTTGTGAGAGGTGATTCTAGGTGGTTTGTTGAGGTTAATTATTCCCAAGTCTCTTTATTTTATCAATCACCTCTGCCTTTATCTTCTCCAGATCACCCTCGGTGATAAAACCAGCAGCATTCCTATGACCACCGCCTCCAAACTCCTTTGCCACAGTTGCCACATTAACATCACCCTTACTTCTCATACTCGCCTTCCACTTATTAGGCCCATCCTGTCTGAAAAGCACAGAAACATCCACTTCTTTGAGTATTCTCGGCACATTTGAGAAATCCTCTGTATCCGAAGCGTCTGTACCTGTCTTCTTAAACATATCCTCTGTGATCACAGTTATAGCCACCTTCAGAGGGCCAGAGTTATGTATCTCCAGCGTGTTAAGCATCTCTCTCAAAAGATTGAATCTTTTTGTGGACCATGACTCATAGAGGTTAATGGCAATCCAGCCAGGTGATGCTCCTTTGTCCACAAGATCTGCTACTGTCCTGAAGACCTCTGAAGTGGTATTTTCATAACGGAATGTCCCTGTGTCCACTGCAATAGCCACATATAGATTGGTGGCAATATCAGGTGTAATAACCACCCTCAGTTCTTTAATAAGATAGTATATCATTAGGCCCGTGGCTGCACAGGCAGGCTCTATCCATCTTATATCTCCATAATCCTTTCTGGTCTCATGATGATCAATCACTATGGAGGTCTTACACTTCAGTTCCCCCTCAAACCCTATCCTCTTTGGTTCATTACAATCCACAATAATAAGGACCCTTTTTTGGAGAGAGCCCACATCCAGAGTATCCTCCACAATATCGCAATGGGGCAGAAATTTGTAAATCTCTGGGACCCCGTCACGAATATAAACAGATACATCCTTATCCAGTCTTTTCAGCACAAGAGCAAGGGCTATTGCAGAACCAATCGCATCTCCTTCAGGATTTATATGAGAAGCTATTGTGAAATGTTTCTCTGATCGAAGGATTTGGATAAGTCTCTCAGGAACTTTCATTTATTCTCTTCCCTTATCTTCTTCAACAGCTCATCTATCTTCATACCATACTCAATAGAATCATCCCTGTAAAACTCAAGCTTGGGAAGCACTTTTATTCTTAACCGCTTTGCCAGTTCTGACCTAATAAATCCCTTTGCTGAATTCAGAGCCACAAGGGTCTCAGACTCTTCCTCCTTGTTAAGTACTGTAAGGTATATCTTGGCAATCCTCAAGTCATCTGACACCTTCACAGCTGTAATCGTGACAAACCCCACCCTTGGATCTTTCACCCTGTGCATTACTATCTCTGCAATCTCCTCTCTCAGGAGATCAGAAACTCTCTCTGAACGTTTATAAGGCAACATGGCTAAAGTATCTCCATATCTATTCTTATAATCTCTACCTCTGCATTAGAAAGGATCTGCTTCTTTACCTTCTCAAATACACTGTACAGATGCGCACTATCATTACTCACACAGGCTATTGCCAGCGTACTCTTCTGCCATAGGTTGTTGGCATCTTCAGCCACCGAAACATTAAACTTTTTTAGTCTGTCCTTTATTGACCTGAGAACGTATCTCTTGGACTTTAAAGACCCAGCTGTAGGGAAATACAATTCAAGAGTTAAAAGCCCAACAATCATTATGAGTTGTTATTTCTTGGAATCCAGTGTCTGTTTGACCTTCTCTATTATAAAGTTCTCCAAAATATCTCCCACTTTTATGTCATTGAAGTTCTCAATCAGAATGCCACATTCATAACCTGCTTGGACCTCTCTAACATCCTCCTTAAACCTCTTCAGAGAGGCTATTTTGCCCTCATAAACAACTATATTGTCTCTAACCACTCTGATTCCGTCACTTGCCCTCTGTATTACCCCCTCAAGCACATAGCATCCTGCAACAGTACCAATCCTGGAGATCGGAAACAGCTGCCTCACCTCTGCCCTTCCAATCACTTTCTCTCTTAAGGTTGGCTCTAAAAGTCCTTCCAATGCCTTCTTGACATCCTCTATCGCTTCATATATCACATTGTACAGTCTCACATCCACGCCTTCTTTTTCTGCTGCCTTCACTGCCTTCGGCTCTGGTCTCACGTTAAATCCAATAATAATCGCTTTTGATGCAGAGGCAAGCATCACATCAGACTCTGTTATTCCACCAATAGCAGTATGAATAACATTCACCTTAACCTCTGGATGCTGAATCTTCTCAAGGGCACCCTTAATCGCCTCAACAGAACCCTGCACATCACCTTTTATAATAATATTCAGTTCTTTTATCTGTCCTTCCTGAATCTGTTTGAAGAGTTCATCCAGTTTTACCTTTCTTGTCTTTGCCACCTGAGCAAGCCTCTGACGGTGTTGTCTCTGCATTGCTATCTGTTTTGCGGTCCTCTCATTCTCAACCACCACAAACTGGTCTCCTGCCTGAGGTACCTCTGAGAACCCAATCACCTCTACAGGTGTTGATGGACCTGCCTCATCTATTCTGTTACCTGTATCATCAATTAATGCCCTTACCCTCCCATATGTGGTACCTGAAACAAAGGGATCTCCAATTTTAAGAGTACCCTGCTGCACAAGAACAGTGGCCACAGGCCCTCTTCCTCTGTCAAGCTTCGATTCTATGATCACACCCATAGCAGGTCTATTGGGATTTGCCTTCAACTCCATTATCTCTGCCTGAAGCAATATCATCTCCAGGAGGTCTTCTATACCCATCTTCTTTTTTGCCGAGACATCAACAAATATATTCTTTCCACCCCACTCCTCAGGTACAATATCATACTCTGCCAACTGGGTTCTCACTTTTTGTGGATTCGCCTCTGGTTTGTCTATCTTATTAACAGCCACCACTATAGGAACCCCTGCTGCTTTTGCATGATTGATAGCCTCGACCGTCTGAGGCATCACCCCATCATCTGCAGCAACCACAAGCACCACTATATCAGTAACCTGTGCACCCCTGGCCCTCATTGTGGTGAAAGCCTCATGTCCTGGAGTATCAAGAAATACAATATCTTTACCCTTGAGATTGACCTTGTATGCTCCAATATGCTGTGTAATGCCGCCTGCCTCTGTCTCTGTAACCTTTGTCTGCCTGATTGCATCAAGCAGAGAGGTCTTACCATGGTCAACATGACCCATAACAGTCACAACAGGCGCCCTTGATTTAAGATCTTCTGGTCTATCCTCTACCTTTACGATCTCCTCTGCCTCCAGATCAGGCTCTGAAACAGTCTCTATATTAATACCAAAACTGTCTGCCACTAACACAGCAGCATCCAGATCAACAGGCTGGTTTATAGTAACCATGCTGCCCAGTTCCATAAACTTCTTTATCACATCCGATACCTTCTTGCCTATCAACTCTGCAAACTCCTTTACTGTTGTTCCTTCTGCTATCTTTATAGCCTTCTTACGTGGAGCTGCTGTGGAGATAGGCTGTTGTGGCTGAAAGACCTTCTCTGCTGGTTGAGACTTTGTCTTTGCAGCCTTCCTATGAGGCTTAGGTTCAAACTTCCTCTTTGGTTCAATCTTCCTTATCGCCTGAAATGCCCTCTGCAGACTCTTTGACTTCAGTTTCTCTATCTTCTGATCTACAATCTCCTTCTTAAACCTATCTGGTATCACAATCTCCTCTTCATCTTCCTCCACCTCCTCAACAGCCACTGCTGGTTTGTCTTCAGATACCTTCTCTTTCTCCTCTGTCCTTTCTTCAACAACCCTTTCTTCTTTCGGCTCTTCCTTCTTGCCAAAACGGTCTCTAAGTTCCTCGGCTGTTTGCATATCAATATTGGAAGAATGGGTCTTGCCTGTTATGCCCATCTTTTCCAGTTCCTTCAATATATCCTTATTGCTCACATTGATCTGTTTTGAGAGTTCATAGATCCTGATCTTTTTCATCTTGCTCCTTTCTTGAATCGCTCTTGCAAGAACTTATCTAAAATGTTATCATAATTAGTCTTATTAATTCAAATTCGATCAAGAATTTATCAATATACAGGGAGGTTTAAAGATGGCAACATGTTATGTCTGTGGGAAGAAAAGGATGGTAGGACACAATGTAAGTCACTCCAACAGAAAGACAAAGAGGGTCTTTAAACCCAACCTCCAGAGGATCAAAATTATAACAGATAAAGGCCCAAGAAAAACCTATGTCTGCACCCGCTGTATAAGGTCTGGTTTGGTCCAGAAGGCTATATGAAGAGGGCTGTAGAGGATATTGAAGAAATACTAAAACAGCTCGGATTGCTTGAGGAATACCGCCTTGAGCTCCTGAGGAGAAAGATAAAAACTCTGCTGAAAGAGCCCATCGATAGACACCTCTATCTCTCTTCTCTCAAAGATGGACAGCTTGTTATAATTGTTGACTCCAGACAACTGATGTTTACACTAAAATCCCTTGAACAGGAGCTTCTAAATTCACTTAAGGAGTTCGGTGTCAAATCTCTGAGATTCAGAATAGGTAGGGTAAGAATAGAAAAAGATATCTCCCCTCCTTCTGAACCAGAAAGAGCAATTTCCCTCCCTCCAGATATCTTAACCATTGTAGACAACTACATCAAGGATAAGGCACTAAAACAGACTATTATAAAGGCGATCTCAGCATCCATGAGTAGACATTCAGGCTGACCTCGCCGTTTCCTTATAGATCAAGATAGGATTCATCTTTTTGGTAATCACCTCTTCATTTATTATGCACTCAAGCACATTCTTCTTTGAAGGAATTTCGTACATCACATCCAACATTATATCCTCAAGTATCGCTCTCAGACCCCTTGCCCCTGTTTTACGCTCAATCGCCTTCTTCGCAATCGCATGAAGAGCTCCCTCTGTAAATCTGAGTTTCACCCCTTCCAGAGACAGGAGCTTTTCAAACTGTTTAGTAAGCGCATTTTTCGGCTCTACAAGTATCTTCACAAGTGCATCTTCATTCAACTCCTCAAGTATGGCCACCACAGGCAATCTACCCACAAACTCAGGTATAAGCCCATACTTGATAAGGTCCTCAGGCTCAACCATGGAGAGTATATTACTTGCCCTTCTTGTGGTAGTCAGAGTGGCTCCAAATCCGACTGTCTTCTGTCCTATTCTCTTCTGGATAATCTCTTCAAGCCCCACAAAGGCACCACCACAGATGAAGAGTATATTGGTGGTGTCAACCTGAATGTAATCCTGTTGAGGGTGCTTCCGGCCTCCCTGGGGTGGTACATTTGCTATAGTACCTTCTATTATCTTAAGCAGTGCCTGCTGTACTCCCTCACCGGATACATCCCTGGTAATAGATGGGCTATCCAGCTTCCGGCTTATCTTGTCTATCTCATCTATATAGATGATCCCTCTCTGTGCCCTCTCCACATCATAGTTTGCAGCTTGCAGAAGCTTTAAGATTATATTCTCCACATCCTCTCCCACATAACCTGCCTCTGTAAGAGTTGTAGCATCTGCAATTGCCAGTGGTACATCCAGTATCTTAGCAAGGGTCTGCGCAAGAAGTGTCTTGCCCGTCCCTGTAGGACCTATAAGTAAGATATTACTCTTCTGTATCTCTATATCCTTTTTTAATGGACTATAAATCCTCTTGTAGTGATTGTGTACAGCCACTGAGAGGATCTTCTTTGCCCTTTCCTGACCAATCACATACTCATCAAGCATTGCATGGATTTCTACTGGAGTGGGAAGAGAGGGAACAGCAGTCTCTTTCTGTGCCTCAAGCTCCTCTTCGAGGATTTCATTACAGAGCTCCACACATTCATTGCATATATACACTGAAGGACCTGCAATAAGCTTATTTACTTCATCTTGACTCTTACCACAGAAAGAACAGTGAAGTTTATCCTTCTCCTTCTTAGACATAAAACTGCCTCCTAATTAGTTCTGTCTTGATTCATTCTTCTTTATACTGTGGATCACCTCATCTACAATACCGTATTCTTTTGCCTCTGAAGCAGACATGAAGAAATCCCTTTCTGTGTCAGCCTGGATCTTCTCAAAGGGCTGTCCAGTATGTTTTGAGAGTATCTCATTCAGGGTCTTCTTCATTTTAAGTATCTCTCTTGCGTGAATCTCCACATCAGTTGCCTGTCCATAAAAACCTCCCATGGGCTGATGAATCATAATCCTTGAGTGAGGAAGTGCAAACCTCTTACCCGGAGTGCCTGCTGCAAGCAGAAGGGCTCCCATACTGGCAGCCTGCCCGAGACAGTATGTGGCTATATCTGGTTTTACATACTGCATGGTGTCATAGATTGCCAGTCCAGCCGGAACCATCCCACCTGGAGTGTTTATATAGACATGAATATCCTTCTCAGGGTCTTCTGTCTGAAGAAACAACAGCTGTGCAATAACAGTATTTGCCACATGATCATCAATTGGTGTTCCAATAAATATAATCCTGTCTTTCAGAAGCCTTGAGTATATATCATAGGCACGTTCGGTTCTTCCTGTCTGTTCTATAACAATGGGAATTATACTACTCATCTTTGTCCTCCTGTTGTTGTATTTCTTCCTTTTTCTCTTTCTTCTCTGCCTTCTCAAGAAGCATCTGTAAGGTCTTCTCCCTTATCATAGCCTGTCGAAACTTATAAAATGCTGCCTGATCTGGCAGATACATCTGCATAAATACCTCTGGTGTTACATACATCTCAGCAGAAAGCCTCATAATCCTGTTCTTTATCTCCTCTTCTGTAACATTTATCTTCTCTCGCTCAGCAATGATATCCAGAAGCAAACTCACCTTAACATTTCTTACAGCCCTTTCCTTCAGTTCCTCTCGGAGTTTTTCTTCATTAGCATCCGGATTGGACTGCTTCTCTTCTGAAACAAGCAGATCAAGCTCCTCCTGCAACAGGCTCTCAGGCACCTCTATCTCATTCTCATCCAACAGTTGTTTCAATATCTCTTCTTTCTGTCTGTCCTCCAACATCTGTCTTCTTGTCCTCTCAATCGCTTCCTTAAGAGCCTCTTTTAGTTTCTCAAGATTCTCATATCCGAGATCCTTTGCCAGCTGATCATTGATCTCTGGTTTTTTCATCACCTTTATCTCTTTTACGCTTCCCTTAAGGGTGAGGATCTTACCTGCAAGATTCTTATTGGGGAAATCCTCGGGGAAATTCACCCTGGATTCAAACTCTTCTCCTTTTTTCTTGCCCTTCAATGCCTCAGAAAGCTCTGCAGGTACAAGCTCACTGCCTATCTTTACTATCTGTCCTTCTAAGTCCTTCTCTTCTTCCAGAATCTTATAATCTATTATCACAAAGTCACCTTCTTGAGCCTCTCTGTCCACATCCTCATATGTAGACTTCTCAATTTGTAATCTCTCAAGTCCTCTCTTTATATCCTCATCACTCACCTCTATCTTTTCATCCTCTACAACAAAACCCTCATATTTAATCTCCTCCACCTCAGGTCTTATCTCCACTGTAAAAGTCATTTTAAGGGGCGAATTCCTCTTATAGTTGTAGTCTTCAAAAACAGGAGGCGCTACTGGAACCAGATTTTCTTCATCTAAAATCTTGGCATAGTATTCAGGTATCACCTTCTCCAGAACTTCTGTCTCCACCTCTTTCCCAAATCTTCTATCAAGCAGAGACAGAGGGGCTTTTCCAGGTCTAAACCCTGGAATCTTTACAGTTCTTCTTAAATTCATCAGTGCCTTTGTTATTCTACCTTCAATCTCCTCTGCAGGAATCTCTACAGTGAATCGTCTCTTTGTAGGATTCAGTTTCTCAACAGTCTTCTGCATCTACTCCTCCTCAAAATTTTTCTCTTCCTAACCACTCTTTTTAATTTAAATATTGGTGAGTAGGTTTGTCAATTTTACTAAATTTGGTCAATATGGCATAAGATGAGAATTTATATGGCAAATCAAAACCTTCTCTTATCAATAACCCTCTTTGCTTTACCCTCTGACCTTTCAAGTGTCTTTTTCTCCACCAGTTTCACCTCTACAGAGATACCCAGCTCTGCTGAAAGCCTCTTTTTTATAGTATCTATAAGTTCCTGCTGCTTTTTCATCTCATCAAAGAAGATCTCCTCTGAGACCTCTACAAGAACTGTGATCTCATCGAGTCTTCCCTTCCTTTCTACTACGATCTGATAATGGGGCTCTGTCCCTTCAATCTCAAATAGTACAGCTTCAATCTGTGAAGGAAAGACATTCACTCCCTTCACAATTAACATATCATCTGTTCTTCCCATAACTCTGCTCATCCTCACAAAGGTTCTTCCACATTCACAGGGCTCAGTTATTAGCCTTGTAAGGTCTCTTGTTCTAAACCTTATAACAGGGAATGCCTCCTTGGTGAGTGTAGTTATGACCAACTCCCCCACATCACCAGGCTTCACAGGTTCAAGTGTTTCTGGATCAATCACTTCAACCAGAAAGTGGTCCTCATTTATATGAAGCCCATTCTGTTTAAGACACTCTCCTGCAACACCAGGCCCCATAACCTCACTGAGTCCATAGTTGTCTGTGGCTATTATCTTTAGTTTCTCCTGTATCTCTTGGCGCATAGCCTCTGACCAGGGTTCTGCTCCAAAGAGTCCATATTTTAATGAAAGGGAATTCACATTAATACCCATTTCATAAATGGTATCTGCTATTACAAGAGCATAACTTGGCGTACAGACAAGGGTGGTTGTTCTGAAGTCCTGCATTATCTTTATCTGTCTGCGAGTATTCCCACTTGAGATAGGAATAACAGAAGCGCCAATCCTCTCTGCACCATAATGGATTCCGAAGCCTCCTGTAAATAGCCCATATCCAAAGGATATCTGTATTACATCGTCCTTTGTAACTCCACCAGCAGCAAGTATTCTTGCCACAAGATTAGACCATGTCTTGAGGTCTCCTTTTGTATAACCCACAACCGTTGGCATACCTGTGGTTCCAGAAGAGGCATGAATCCTTACAATCTCTCTCAGGGGCACAGCAAACATCCCATAGGGATAATTCTCTCTCATGTCTTCCTTTGTGGTAAAGGGGAGTCTCTTAAGATCATCGAGACTTTTGATATCTTCAGGATCTATGCCAAGTTCATCAAATTTTCTCCTATAAAAAGGCACATTCATATATACCCTATTCACAGTAGACTGCAGTCTTTCAAGCTGCAGTTGTTCAAGCTCCTCTCTACTTAGAGTCTCATACTCGGGTTCCCATATCATTAAACTACCTCCTTATCGTACTCTCTTAGACTATTAAAAATAATATAATTTACCCTCAATTTACAACCACACTTTTTATGGTATAATATTAAATGAAGGTAGTATGTCAGAACAGAAAGGCATTTCATGACTATGAGATCCTTGAGACTTATGAGGCAGGTATTGTACTTACAGGCACAGAGGTAAAATCGCTAAGAGAAGGAAGGGCAAATCTGAAAGACAGTTATGTAATCATTAAAGATGGTGAGGCATTTTTATTGAATTGTCATATCAGTCCTTACAGTCATGGCAATATCATGAACCATGATCCTGTAAGGACAAGAAAATTGCTCTTTCACAAAAGAGAGATACAGAAACTGATGGGTAAAGTGGCACAGAAGGGGTTTGCCCTTATACCTCTTAAGATATACTTTAAGGGGCCCTGGGCAAAGGTTGAGATTGCCCTTGCAAAAGGTAAAAAAATCTATGAGAAACGTGATAAAATAAGAGAGAGAGAGGTCAAGAGAGAAATAGAACGGGCACTGAGAAGGTTCTGAAGGGGGCGAATGGATTCGACGGGGGTAACGAAGCTCAGGTGGCATGCCGTGGTCCCGTCACCACGTAAAAAGGCGGGAAAAACACAAACGCCAACTCTGAACTCGCACTCGCTGCTTAATAAATAGCAGCGCACTGCCTGAGAGACGCCTGCTATCTCAGAGCAGTGTCGGTCAGCAGGCTGGTCCTCACCTCCTTCCCCTGGAGGTAGGACGAGAATGAAAGGGGATAGGGTATTAGGTAGCCTGTCTGTCGGCGACCTGATACCTGAATTTTAAAAGACAGACTAAGCATGTAGAAGCCTGGGTGTAGTACTTCCGGACGTGGGTTCGATTCCCACCGCCTCCACCAAAAATTTATTTAAAATTCAAAGAATTAGCCAATCAAAAACCTCTTTAAAAACCATCACCAGAGTATATCAGACTTGACCATCTCAGAAATGTCTTAAAACTGACCTTTAGTAGAAATGCTATCTTTATTTACTCCTTACAGAATTCCACTGCCTGAGAAAAACATGAGATTATCAATCAGATCTGTTTTCTGAATTGTCCTTCTTATCACTTTCCACTGATCAGGCATGAGTCTGAGGGACAGACTGCTCTGGCTCTTTGGTGGACGATGTATCCACAACCATGCAAGCAGAAAACAACTTTTGAATATTTAGAAACCTTTTAATTGAAGAAGTGATACAGTGGCCAAACTTATAGTGGAATTACCAGACCATCTTCATGGAGAACTCAAGAAAAAGGCTACAATACAACAGAGAACGCTAAAAAGTGTAATAACTGAATTCGTAATGAAATACCTTTCAGAAAAAAGACTTTGTAAAGTCGGATGAGACCGGCCTTTGTAGTGCCTGGCAGGATGATAGAACTGCTGAGGAGATTATTAAGGACATCAAATCCCGTAAAAGATGGACCTGTGAGGGAGGGACTCTGACGATGAAAATAAGAGAGAAAGACTTCGAGAAGGGTCTTGGGGATTGACGCAGAGGAGGAGATAATTCTGGAGGCAAAAAATACTGTAGTACTACTATTCATACTCTTGACAAAATAATTTTATTCAGTATATTCTGAAATATCAGAAAAAACTGAATACAAGGAGAGGCTATGAGAAAGAAAAAACAGTGCTGTAAAACAGGGTTAAAAACCGTGGTTGATTTCAGGGTAGAAGCACTGGTAAGTGTGGATGCCAGGGGACAAATGGTGCTCCCTAAGGACCTGAGAGAAAAGGCAGGCATCCGTGCAGGGGATAAACTCGCCCTGGTTAGCTGGCTTAAAGACGGGCGAGTCTGTTGTCTCGGTATTGTCAAACTTGAAGAACTCACAGATATCCTTAAAGAAAGGCTTGGTCCAATATTAAAGGAAATTATGCAGGAGGAATAAAATGGTGATATCTTTTTCATGTTGTGGCCTGAAGTGTTGTATAAGTGAACAATCTACAAAAGATAAATACTATATTATTAAGGAGTCCTCTCACTCTGACAGAATAACCAGACTTTACTCCAGATTGGCATGGCTTTATGATCTATTTACTGACCATGAAATGGATCATCACTTAGAAGCAATAAGACTTGCGAACATAAAGGGAACAGAAAAGATCCTTGAAGTCGCATGTGGAACAGGAAGAGCAACTGTAGAACTTGCAAAATTACTCAAAAAAGGCCAATTAAATGCAATTGACCTTACAGAAGAAATGCTTAAAAAAGCTCAGAAAAGGGCAAAGAAAGAGGGGCTGCTGGACAAAATAGAGTTTTCTGTTGCAGATGCCAGGAATCTCCCCTTTTCTAATGAAGAGTTTGATTTACTCTATAATGCTTATATGTTTGATCTGATAGATATGCCAGATTTCTCTACCATTTTACAGGAATTTAAAAGAGTTCTAAAACCAGGTGGGAAGTTAATTCTTATCAACATGAGTAAGGACAAAAAGAATAAGACACTATATGAATTTTTATATGAAAAAGGACTACTGGGATTCGCCTCTGGAGGATGCAGGCCCGTTTATCTTAAGCCTTATCTGCATGAAACAGGCTTTCGAAATGTACAGCGTTTTTATAGAAAAAATAGAAGCTTTTTCTTATTGAACCTTCTTACAGGCACAGAGATCATAATTGCAAAAAAACCACCATGTCAGTAAAAAGGGACTTGACATAGAGATTTTACGCTCTGTTTATGACCACAGTGCAGAGAGAGACAACTGGCTGCACAGCCTCCTTACCCTGCTGGTCCAGATGACAGAGGAAGAAGACTTCTGGTTGATATAACTGTAAGAGCAAGAGGCCGCGTGCTTGATACAGGATATGCTACAGGCACTATAGCAATTTATGCAGCAAAAATGTGGGCCACAATGAATCGAAAGGATGTTGTCATGAATCAGAGATACTGGTAGAATTTATAAGCGGTTGTTCAACTGCCTTGGTGTAAAGATGGTAGGTAAGGAATAATCCTTGCAATTCCAGTAATACTTGGACATCCACAGAAAGGCAGCCTTTAATCATGCTATTGCCGAAATGGTTGTACACACATTGAAAGCCAATAGACACGATGTAGTCTTTCATGACCTTTATAAGGATTATTTTAATTACACCTTTATCGTTCTAAGTTTTAGATATTTGCTGACGAGATCAAAGTGTTTATCGGAATGTATTAAAGTACAATTGTAGTACAACGCTGTAGAAGATATTATTACATCTGCCAGAGGAATAGTTATGCCTTTTTTCTTTAGTTTATATACCATTTCCCATGCCAGTTCCCATACATTTTTATTAATTGAAAGAAGGGGAAGTGCCATAAAGTCATCATAAAGCATTTTGTATTCCTTCTCAGACCTGGCACCTCTCAGAATCTCCATAATTATTATTTCCGAAATGCATGCCTGGTTCTGAAGTACAAGAGAGGAGAGTCTCTCTTTTAATCTCTCATCTTCACCTCTGAAAAATTTAACCCATATTGTGGTGTCAACAAGAAACTTATCAGAGTTCATCTTCTCTGAATTTTTCTATATCTCTTAGCGTCAACTCAACAGGACTGGCACCAAACAGACTCAACAGATGCTCCAGGCGCTTTTTCCTGATCAACTCCCTCAGTGAGAGATTTATCAATTCCTTTTTAGTCTTCACAGATGTAAGCCTTTTTGCTTCTTCAAGGAGTTTATCATCAATGTCTATTGTAGTCCTCATTAAGCACCTCCTTTATGCATATATTATAACAAAAATTTATGTATGTTTGGAGCATATAAATGCAAGTGGTCGTAAATCTCTGAAAATCGCAAAAATGGCATAGTCTTTCTAAAAAACTGCTTATATTATTAACATAAAGCACAAATGCTGTAACTGATATATCTCTGTCAGCAGGATATGAGACTCATTCTTCACTCACCAGGGCTTTCAGGCAACATTTTAGCATGCCCCCACAGAGTCCAGAAAGAGGAAATCTCATAAAATAGTCCCTGGCAAAGGGGGCTCCATGACCTAAAACTACCGGAAAAGGAGGATAAAATAGAGACGAGACCTAAAAAACCTGAGGACAGAGATATGGATGCCAATTCAGGATTGAAATGTGGAGAATTATTTCAGTATTTCAGGATCAGAGTGGGGAATAAACAGGGCAGAAGGGAAATTCTTCATGAATTCAGGCTCTGTATTCATCTCTTTATATGTAATAATAGAGCGTATCTCTTCGGCCTCTTTAATCAAATCTCCATTAAGAAGAACCGCTTCTGCACCTTTTAGGGCGGAGTTGCCCACTGGAGTAAATCTATCCTCTGGCACCAGTGGTAGCATCCCGAGCAGTTGGGCCTTCTCAATCCTTACACCACTGCCCATTGCACCTGCAATATAGTATCTATAAACATCAGAGAAACTGAGCCCCAGATCATGAAGCAACACATACAGAGAGGTAAACATAGCAGCCTTTGTTCTGAGGAAGTTGTTTATCTCTCTTTCGGTTATTCCTATCCTCCTGCCGTTAACATTAGTTACTTCAAAAAAAGGTTCTTCGCCCTGGGTGTCAACCTCTGCTTTGTTTGTAAACCTCCCCAAAGAGTCAATCCTACCTGTTCTGTAAAGCTCTGCAATCAGGTCTATCACACCCGAACCACAGATACCCCTTGCAGGGGCGTCCCCGATAGTCTTATACACTATCCTCTTATCTTTAATATCAATCCTGTATATAGCTCCATCTTCTGCCCTCATACCAGAGGAAAGGATTCCATCCTCAAGAGCAGGCCCAGCCGCACCTGCCCCCACCATTATCCAATCCTTTGTTCCCACCACAATCTCAGCATTCGTGCCCACATCAATCAGGACAGAAACCTCCTCACTCTTATGAATACCTGTTGCTAAAATACCGGCTATTATGTCTCCACCTACATAGCTCCCGGCATTAGGGAATATATAAACCACACCACGAGGGTTTATTCTTATACCCATTTCATCTGCAATCCTCACACCTGGAGAATACACCACGGGTATATAGGGCTCCACCGGTATATTCTTCACCTCAAGTCCCATTAAAAAATGGGTCATTGTGGTATTCGCAGCTATACTACAGGCACAAAGATTCCTTTCCGGTACTGCCGTCTCTCCAGAAAGTTCCTCTACAAGTGAGTTGACTCCTTCTAGAAGAGACTTGTGGAGTTGCTCTCCCCCGCCAAGCATTGAATGATGGATTCTGCTAAGAATGTCAACTCCATATTCTATCTGGGGATTAACAATGCTCTTCCTTGATAACATCTGGTGTGTTGAAAGCTCCCATAAAGAGGCGGTGATGTTAGTGGTGCCTATGTCAACTGCAACTCCATAGGGTTCAGAATTAGAATGTGGCTCTATCATTATGTATCCCTTCTGAAGTCTTCCTATGAGAGGACTTGTCTTGAACGATTGGGTTCTTAACACATCGGGCAATTCCTTCATTACACACAAAGGGATCTCTAAGGAATTCAGAGACAGAACATCCTTCAGTCTTTCTACATCTGCCCTTTTATCATTGGAGTGTGGTCTTGGAAGGGTTAATGTTATTCTGAAAACCAGTGGATATTCTTTCATTGTTCATACATCACTTTACCCATGTCATTAGTATCATAGCCTCCAAGGCTTTCCACAGCCTTACGGAAATCCCTATCATTGGTTATTATATCAAGAACTGCTTTAACAGAATCCAATCTTAGAGAGTACTCTGGAAATATGAGGTCATAACGCTCCCTTGTTACAGGTATAAAATCAAGATCAAGTGCCCTTGCTGCTGTGAGTATCCCCATACCTACATCAGCCGCTCCAGAGGCAACCTTAGAAGCAACCCCCATGTGGGTAAACTCCTCCCTCTCATACCCATTCACCTCAGAGGATGATATCCCTGCCTCCCTTAGCACTTTGTCTGTTAAAAGCCTTGTGCCTGAACCCCTCTGTCTGTTAACAAACACTACGTCCTCTCTTCTGAGGTCTTCAATACCCTTTATTCCTTTTGGATTCCCTTTTTTGACAATTAGTCCCTGTTGTCTGTAATGGAGGTTTATAAGTCTTAGAGACACATCTTTGAGAAGCCTTTTGATAAAGGGAATATTATACTCCTCTGTCTCTTCATCAAACAGATGGGTACCTCCAATATGAGCCTCCCTGCGTTTTATAGCCATTATTCCTCCCATTGAGCCCACATGGGCAGATGACAAACTGAATGCCGGATATCTCCTTCTCAGGTAATTTGCAAGCAGATCAAGGGTGTTGTCATGACTACCTATACAGACAACAGTGTTGTCTATCTCTCTGACACCTCGTAGCAATACCACATTCACCTCAGATTCACTCCCTATCCCCTCGCTCTCCTCTGGTATCTGGATAATTCCATCCGCCCTCTGGATGGTCATCAGTGCCCCGGCTCCTCTTCCCACAGGTGTAGCAATAAACTTATCATCCACTCTGCCTACCTTGACCCTTAGAAACTCTGTCTGCCCCAGTGGAGAAGTTACAGGCCTTGACATCCTTGCCTTTATGGTCTCTGGCTCCTCAGGCTGAAGACCGAGAAGGTGAGAGATTAAGGGTTTACAGAATAGCTCAAACACTATATAGGCACTTACTGGGTAGCCTGGTACCCCAATCACTGGTTTGTCTTTTACCCTTCCGAGAAGCACCGGTTTGCCCGGTTTCATACTGACCCCGTGTACAATTATCTCTCCAAGTGCTGCCACCACATCTGGGGTAAGGTCTTTCTTACCCGCAGATGAACCAGCTATCACAGCAACCACATCTGAGTCCTCAACAGCCCTCATAATCGTCTCTCTGAGAATAACCATATCATCAGCAACGGGGCTTAATCTATGGAATACCCCTCCCCACTGAACAATCATGTTCCCTAACATAAAACTGTTATAGTCAAGTACAGACCCCACCTCTGGTTTCTCCCAAGGGTCTATAACCTCGCTTCCTGTAGGTATTATACTCACCAAAGGCTTTCTTCGTACCCATACCTCACTGTTTCCTCCTGCAAGCATAGCAGCAATATCCACTGGTCTTATTTTGTGTCTTTCAGGAAGTATTAACTCTGTCTGCACTATATCCTCTCCTACGGTCCTCACATTCTGATAGGGTGTCACAGGCTGATGTATAACAATACAGTCTCCCTCTTGATGAGTATCCTCAACCATGATCACTGCATTAAAACCTTTAGGCAGGGGCTCTCCTGTACTAACCTCCACAGCCTGTTCCCCAAGCTTTAGCCTCAATGGTGAGACCTCTGAGGCACCAAAGGTATCCTGAAACCTGACTGCAAAGCCATCCATCGCAGAGGCTGTAAAGAAGGGAGAAGACATTCTGGCAAAGACCGGCCTTGAGGTTATTCTGTCAAGTGCATTGGTAACCTTTATAAGCTCTTCATCAATAAGAGAAATTCCCTTAAGAAATTCTCTCCATCTCTGAAGGGCTTTACTGAGGGGTGTAGTCTGTAGATATATTCTCTGAGCAGGTTTCACATCTGCTGGTTCTTCTGTATCTCGACCACCTTTGTGCTATCTCCACCACTCATATATGACCTGCCCTCGAATATTCCTCCTTCAATAATCGTGAGCTTTTTTGTATGAACATCTCCCAGCACCCTACCCTTTGCCCTTATCTCAATCGCATCCTCCGCATTTATATTACCTTCAACCGTTCCACCTATAACCACGCCTTTTGCTTTAATATCGCCTTTTACCTTCCCCTTCTCTCCTATAACTACCCAGTCTGCATTAATATTACCCTCAAAAATTCCATCCACCCTAAGGGTGCCATTCACATTTGTCTCACCTTTTATTGTTGAGTTGACACCTATAATGGTCTCAACCCTGTCTGTCTTCTTCCCCAACATAATTCCTCCCTATATATGACTTTGGGTTTACAGGCTTTCCATCAATCCAGACCTCGTAATGGACATGAGGACCTGTGGTATTACCTGTTGATCCCACATAGGCTATAATATCTCCCCTCTTCACAATCTGCCCCACCTTTACTACAATCTTCTTATTATGGGCATAACAGGTTCTGTAGCCAAAACCATGCTCTATAACCACGAGTCTTCCACTACCTCCGCTCCAGCCTGCAAAACTCACTATTCCATCCGCAGTAGCCCTTACAGGAGTGCCTGGCCATGCTGCTACATCAACACCTGAATGGAAGACCTTCCGTCCTGTCTTAGGATGCTTCCTCCATCCGAAACCCGAGCTTATATAACCTGCATCTACAGGCAACCCCATAGGAGTTGCGAAGTAAATATCCCTCTGCTTTCTTATGTAATCCCTGATCTCCCCGATCCTGTTCATACTCTTTTCTATCTGTTTCTTAATTAGATCTACATCTATGGAACCGGTATCCGAGGTATCTAAGGTCTCAAATATCTCCTCTTTTGTGTTTAAGGAGAATAGTCTTTTAAACTCAGCGTCAGCCTGTTTTAAGGATTTCACAGTGGCTGTAATATCCATGAATTCATCTCTGTAAAAATCGAGACGCTTCTTTAGAGCATAGTATTCTTTGGTTGTTATCCCCACGGATGCAATATATACAGTAAAACCGGTCCATAGTAAAATTGTTAGGATTACTGCTATTGAAGGAAGTCTCAGGCTTACAGGTCTTTTTGTTGAATGAGGAATTATCATTACTGTAAGAGGTGTAAAGATAAATCTTATAAATCTCCTCAATCTACTCATAAATAACACCTCCCTCTCCTTTCTCAACCCTGCCCACTATAAAACTTTTATAACCTTCTTCTTCCAGTAACTTTAACGTCCTCTCTGCATCTGATTCATCTATCACAACTATGTATCCTATACCGAGATTAAAAGTCCTCCGCATCTCTTCATCAGAAATTTTACCCAATTCTTGGATTATCTTAAATATGGGATGCTCAGGCCATGAACCCTGTTTAATAATCACTCTGAACCCTTTAGGGATTGCCCTTGGTATGTTTCCAGGCATTCCACCTCCTGTAATGTGTGCCATGGCTTTTATAGAGATACCATTGCTTAAAATCCTTTTAATACCTTTAACATAGATAATGGTGGGTTCAAGGAGTTCCTCACCAAGGGCCCTTCCCAGTTCTTGGATATATGTATCTATGGTATATTTGTTCATCTCAAAGAAGACCTTTCTAACCAAGGAGTAGCCATTACTGTGAAGACCGCTTGAGGCAACTCCTACCATCACATCCCCTTCTTTCACATCTCTACCATTGACCATCTTATCCTTCTCCACAATACCTACTACAAACCCGGATAGGTCATACTCACCCTCTCTATAAAACCCTGGCATCTCTGCTGTCTCACCACCAATCAATGCACATCCTGCCTGTCTGCATCCCTCTGTGATACCCTTTATAACCTTCATTGCTACCCCTGTCTGAAGCTTACCTGTGGCAAAGTAGTCAAGGAAGAAGAGTGGCTCAGCACCAAGAGTAAGGATATCATTCACACACATCGCAACAAGGTCTATCCCCACAGTATCATGTCTACCCATCATGAAGGCGATCTTCAGTTTTGTGCCTACACCATCTGTACTGCTTACAAGAACAGGGCTCTTATACTTAGATGTATCTATCTCAAAAAGTGCCCCAAAATGGCCTATCTTTGAGAGAACACCTTCACGAAATGTACTTGTTACAAAGGGTTTTATTGCATCTACAAGCTTTTCACCCTCTTCAATGTCCACTCCTGCATCCCTGTATGTTAACCCATCCTCCATGATACTCAGTTAGTATAAAAGCCATCCCCCTCACATGTCAACAAGAATTCTCTACCCCATCCTGCAATTGACCTGAAGCAGCCCTGCCCCCTTTAAAAAGTTTGACCGAAGCCAATCACAGGATTAAGGCTCTAAACCTCCTGGCATCCTCAAGCATTGATATATTGTTAAAGAAAATATATCCTTTCTTAGAGATACTAACTACTCTGTTCTTAAGTTCTAATAGGTCTTTCTCAGTATATCTATACCTGTAACCACCTATGCCATGCAGTCTCCAGTAGAGTATATCTCCATACAGAGGCTCATCAACAAAGGGATCAACCACATGGACAAGATTAAACTCTTTACACACCTTAAGAATACTCTCCTTATCCCATCCCCTTGGCTCAAAGGCTATAATAAATCCAGCATCTTTTATTTTCTGAAGAAACTCACACAGATTATTGACATTCTCTTTCTCAGACTTAAAACTCCGTGGAGTCTGAAAAAGTATAATCCTCGCTTTCAAGGCTTCTGCTACAGCAGATGTAACCTTCCAGGCTTCCATCACCTCTTCTGTAGGTCTGAAGAATCCATAGTTCTCTGGATTGCCTATCTTTTTCTTAAGCCTTCTGTATGTGGGACTGCTAAAAGGATGGGTGATAATCTGCCATGCCTTCACTGTAAATTCAAAATCTTCAAGCGCCTCTTGTCTCCACCTCTTCAGTGTAGAAAGCTCTGGAGGATTGTAGAAGGTCTGTTGTACCTCAACAACCTTGAACTCTTTATAGTACTTACTCCTTGATCCAGGAAATCCACAACAACCAATTTTTAGATCCATAAAAAATATTACTGATATTGACACATAGAGAACAAGTGGTTTAGATTAAAAAGGGAGCTTAGCAGGGGAGTCTTGCCCGTAAGGTCCAGCATTATAAATGGATAAATTCTATCTAAGAACTGAATTTACTCCCAAGGGTGATCAGCCAAAGGCTATCGAAGCCCTCACAGAAGGGGTCTTAAGGGGACTAAAACACCAGGTACTTCTTGGTGTAACAGGTTCAGGCAAGACCTTCACTATTGCAAATGTTATAGCAAACATAAATAGACCAACCCTTGTAATCGCCCATAATAAGACTCTTGCTGCTCAACTGTATGGAGAATTTAAAGAACTGTTTCCTGACAATGCAGTGGAGTTCTTTGTTAGTTACTATGATTACTACCAACCAGAGGCATACATACCAGAAAGTGATACCTATATAGAGAAGGACGCCCTCATTAATGACGATATAGACAGAATGAGACACTCTGCCACAAGGGCTGTCCTTGAAAGAAGAGACACCATAGTTGTTGCCTCTGTCTCCTGTATATATGGAATCGGCTCACCCGATGACTACATGGCAATGCATCTGATAGTAGAAGAAGGTATGAAGACTGAAAGAAATGCCATCTTGCGAAAGCTTGCAGAGATGCTATATGAAAGGTCAGAAAGGGATTTCAGAAGGGGCAACATGAGAGTGAGAGGAGATATAATCGAGGTGTATCCCTCGTTCTCTCTCGACAAAGGTATCAGGATAGAGTTTTTTGGAGATGAGATAGACCAGATACAGGAGTTTGATCCATTAACAGGAGAAAAACTACAAAGACTTCAGAAGATTGCCATCTATCCTAATAGCCACTGGATAACCCCCAGAAACAGACTCGAGAGGGCTATTGAGGCAATAGAAGAAGAACTTGAAGAGAGGATACAGTTTTTTCTGAAACAGGGCAAGTATCTTGAGGCGGAAAGGATTGAACAGAGAACAAGATTTGACCTTGAGATGCTGAGAGAGTTTGGATACTGCCATGGTATTGAAAACTATTCAAGACATCTCAGTGGACGCGCACCTGGGGAACCACCATATACATTGATAGACTATTTTCCTGAAGACTATCTGATGATTATAGATGAGTCCCATGTTACAGTCCCTCAGCTGAGAGGAATGTATGAAGGTGACCGTTCAAGAAAGGAGACACTTGTGGAATACGGTTTCCGACTGCCTTCTGCCCTTGATAATCGTCCTTTAAAATTCGAAGAATTTGAACACAGAATAAATCAGGTGATCTATGTCTCGGCAACACCTGGTCCATATGAACTTGAGAAATCTGGAGGCAAGGTGGTAGAACAGATTATTAGACCTACAGGACTCGTTGATCCTAAGATCACTGTTAAACCTGCCAAGGCACAGGTGGATGATCTTCTGGGCGAAATTAGGAAACGGGTATCAAGAGGTGAAAGAGTGCTTGTAACTACTCTTACAAAAAAGATGGCAGAGGACTTAACAGATTATTATTCAGACCTTGGCATAAAAACAAGATACCTCCATTCAGACATAGATACACTTGAAAGGGTGGAGATTATCAGAGACCTTAGGCTTGGCAAGTTTGATGTCCTTATAGGAGTAAATCTCCTTAGAGAGGGACTTGATCTACCAGAGGTGTCCCTTGTGGCTGTGCTTGATGCGGACAAGGAGGGTTTTCTCAGATCAGAAAGGGCACTGATACAGACAGCCGGAAGGGCTGCAAGGAATATTAATGGAGAAGTGATTCTTTATGCTGACACCATTACAGGCTCTATGAAAAGGGCAATTGAAGAGACAGAGAGAAGGAGAAAAATACAGATGGAATATAATGAAAAAATGGGGATCACTCCTGAGACTGTAAAAAGTAAGATCAAGGATATACTGAGTTCTATTTACGAGGCTGATTACTGGACAGTTCCAGCAGTTGAAGAGCCTGCAACAACCTATGATGCAGACGAAGAAACAATAAAAACCCTTGAAGAGGAGATGAGACAGGCAGCGGAGAGATTAGAATTTGAAAGAGCTGCAGAGCTAAGAGACAGAATCAAAGCACTGAAAGAAAGACTACTTTCGGTTGCAGAGTATTGAGTTCTTCTCCCTGAACTGTTCTATAAGGACCTCTCTCATGAGTGAACAGGCCTGGATCACCTTTGGATTAGAGATACTGTAGTATATATTCACTCCTTCTCTTCTTGCCTTTAAGATACCCTTTGTTCTGAGCACTCCCAGATGCTGTGATACATTTGCCTTCGGAATACCAAGTATATTTACAAGTTCTGTAACCGTCCTCTCCCCGTTCTTTAGGGCATGAATTATCTCCAAACGCTTGGGATTTGTAAGAGTTTTACATATCTCTGCCTGAAGCTCAAAAATTTTTTTATCCAAGTCTTCCATGCCATATATTTTAAATAACATCTCCTCAATTGTCAAATTTTAATTAATAGCTATTTTCGGCAAATTTAGCCGTCTAAACTTAACAACCTTCTCTTATCTTCTCACAGAACCTTAATCATGCTTATTACAAGCGATAAATGTTTCTTAGCAGCTATCTGAAATCTATACCAATGAGACTGCTCAAAATTATCCCTAAATTTAATCTCTACAAACCTCGGATATCTTATATTCACTTCTCCCATAATATCTGAAGAACTATTATCATCTCCTTCAACTGCTTCTGAAGGGTCTCTTTCAAACTTTAAAGCCTCCTGAATCCATCTATTCTCATCATATGTAGGGATCTCATTATACATCTCTTTTACCATTTTAATTCTACTCTTCATATCAGGAGCCTCAACAAGGGATCTAAGCTCTCTCTTTATACTATCCCAATTATTTTCAGGTCTTATAAATTTACATAGAGTTTCTAAGCATTCAAGGGTCCTTTGCTGGTTGCTAATTGGTGGTCTTTCTTCATCAAATCTATTGTCTATCCATTCTTTGGAAATTATATCAGGATCATGAGTGAATTCAGCATGTCCTATGCTGGGCATCAGCTTTTTTATAGAAAAATCTCTACGACTATTCCAGTTTTCTTCAAAGGCACTAAAATTTTCATGTGACCAGGTGTCAGCATATGTATGTAGGGCTATACCGATACGATAAGGGTCCTTGCTATCCAAAGCTTTTCCGAGAAGCACTCTCGCGTTTTCACAATCCCTCACAGTACAAAGTGGATTATACCTACCTTCTATTGTAAAAATATTCTTTTCATCATCTTCAGCTGGCAAGAAGTGAAAAGGTGCATATACATATCTCTGTGTTGCTATATCTCTATAATCCAGACTGAGTGCTTGTGTAATAATGGGATGAAATCTCTTATGATTGTCTTCTATTTTCTCGGGAAACTTTATGTAAAATCTACCATAACTGTCTTCTACTTCATAGTACCTATCTGTATTGTCATCCACATATTGAGAAGCATAAGCAATTATGTAACTTTCTTGAGCACTGTATCCCAGGTGTCTGGCCACTACATAGATGATATAATAGTGAAAGTCTTTCTGCATTTGTTCCCTCCTAAAATATTTTTATATTTGTTTTAATATATAATTAAACCAACACTTGGAAGAAGCTCATGGAGTACATACTCTCTATGTCTCCACGCTGCCCGAATAAACCGACAGGCATCTGAATCCTCAATATTCTGTCCTTCTTTAAGCTCATACTCGATCCTTCTTGGACGCCACAGGCCCTCATCATACTCTATCTCTCTATCTATATCTGTTACTTTACAAAATACACCCCCTCTAATATTCTCCTTCCATAGCCTTATTCTTTCATTCTTAGGTGCCTCTTTTTTTAGAATCTCCTTTATATAATCTGAAATCTCTTCCCAACTCCTCGGCCCATTGGGATCTCTATCTTCAGGACTAACCTCAAGATACTCAGAAAAGAATTGATATAGACACTCGCATCCTTCAAAGAAGCTTTCAAAATTGTTTCTCTCTGAATCACTCTCATTGTGTTCACCTGTTTCATACTCAAATCTCCATTCTAAATATGGTCTGTCAGGATAGGTTGCAACTGCACCATGACCTACTGGAACAATTTCAGCAAAATTGCCTACAAATCTTGTTTTAAATTCCTCAAACTTCGTCTTTATATAGCTGAGGATATCCTTAGAATGCTTTTCTGAAACCTCAATAGATTCTTGTCTTACTTTATTCCAAGGATGAGCAAAACCAATAAATCCGAAATGTGAAAAAGTATCAGCATAAACATGAGTAACAATACCTATAAGGTGAGGCCAGTATTCTCTGTTTGAAGAGGCCAAAACATCTTTTATCATCTTTTGTGCTGGCTGACTGTTCTTTCTACAGATCATTCTCTCAATAAAACTCTCCCCTTGATTACCTGGAAGAAAATGAAAGGGAATCCATACCTTCCATTGATCACCTGGGATTGTGTTTTTGTAATCCAGTGGTTTATGACTTGTCATGGTAGGCAGTATAGCCTTCTCATCTGACAACACCACAGCATCATCATCAATTGAGTCATCAACAAATTGTGAAGCATAAGCTATGGTTCGTGCTGTCTCATCTTTAATACCAGCAGCACGGGCCAAAGCATAGACCCCATAGAAATGCATATCAATCTGCATCTTACCCCTCCCTTTTACAAAGTTTAAATAGAATCAAAAACTTCTACCTTCCCCCCACTTTGTTAAAGACCTTAATTAATATTACCATATTATTATCAGGATGGAGCCAGGGAGGGGCTTTGAACCCCCGACCTGCTGATTACGAATCAGCTGCTCTACCGCCTGAGCTACCCTGGCATTAGTTTGATTTTAAAGGGATTTTACGCTACCAGTCAACCCAGGAAGCCTCGGGGGTTCACCAAAATCTATAAAACCTACTATGCCTTAATCAACTATCTTTAAATAATAACAACACATATGGTCATCAAGCACCCTGTCCACCACATCCTTTGAAACACCTGTCTCACTTATCCATTTTTCAGCAAATCCTTTCTTGCCTGCTCCAGACTTACAACCGAGTTGATAAATCTTTATCTTTTTGCCATCTATTGTGATTTTATCAGCAAAGGCACTCCTCATAGGTTGATGTACTGCACAGAAAGGACTCACACCAGCCCCTTCTCCAACACGGTACTGATCTGTTACAGGACTTGGTTTATTAAACTCTACAGTGAAGTCTGCAAACCCTTCGGGCAGCTTACCAAACACCTCTGTATAATTTTTTATAGAGGGACCAAAAGGGCAGGCTTTTAGACCAAAAACAAAATCTCCCTGATGGGATGATTTACCCTCTATCATTGCAATTGGATTAGTAGCATTCTCTATAGCAGTAAGATAATCATCAAAGGAATTATAATTGACCTTTGGTATCTTCTCTGCTGTTTTTATAGCATTTCTGATGAGAGTCCCCTTCGCACTAGGGGCACCACTTAACGTAATCATCACCTTTATCATATCTAAAAAACTTATGTGCGCAATATCAAGAATCTTTCCTTCAGTCATAATTCACCTCACTTCCTTAAATTTTTATATTGCTGCCACGGCTGCAAGCTCATGGCTGTGTTTCTTGAGCTTAAGCCTTATCATTCCCAGATTTGCATCCTTCTCAGCGACAATAACAAGAAATGCATTCTCTCCCACAGGTGAGAACATAACAGGACCATTCTCAAATTCAAGCATACTCATGGTGAGTTCGCCCTTACCAAGCTGCCTGCCCATAGACTCCGCTGCACCAAATCCACTTGATGCAATAGCACCTACCATTTCAGTATCAATGCCTGTTCTCGCAATACTGTCAAGTAAGAACCCATCACGCCCCACAAGACACACGGCAGTAACACTTTGTAACTTTGTAAACTCATTAAGAATGTCCTTTAAAGTGTTCATCTTTTCCTCCTTTTCAAGTGTTTCTAAAATTATTTCTTCTTCTCCATCAACCTCTCCAGTCTCTTCAATGCCTACTTCAATTATATTCTCCTTTTCCACCGCCCTCTCTTTCTCATCTTTAAGTCTGAACCCTTCCATAATAATATGGCCAAGAGTAGTACTGATATTCCTATGTTTCCGTCTACAAATACTTTCTATCTCTATCTCTGCATCCTCCCAACATACAATCTCATAAGCAGCCTTTTCACCTTTGTCAGTCTCGGTTTCTGCACCTATTAATTGACCCTCATTGAAATAGAGATAACCTATTCTTCCTTTAGAGGTAATTTTTAAAGTGCAGGTCTTTCTCTCCATCTCCACCAGTTGTAGGAATGTGGGCAAAGTAATACCTCGGATATATCCCTCTGAGCTGGCTGCTAACTCAAGAAAAATCTTATCTACCAGTTCCTTGAAGTCCAGAGGTTTCTCCAGATACTGAGATACCCTCATGCTTTGAACTCTCTCTTTTATTTCTGGTGTACCATAGGCGGTCATAACAATTACAGGAATATCAGGGAATTGTCTACTCATATATGCCAGTAGTTCAAAACCATCCATCTCTGGCATCTTTAGATCTGTTACAACGAGGTCCACCTGTGTAGAGTTAAGAATTTCTATAGCTTTTTTACCATTTTCTGCAGTCAATGTATTAAACTCAGCAGCATATGCACTAAGACCCTCTGAAACACTGGAAAGAAAAGACCTTTCATCATCCACAATTAATACATTTTTCATCTTCCTTTTTCTCATAATCAATTATTACTTTCAGCAAGGAATATGCCAGAGCCGAATTATCCTTTAATATCAAGGAATTAGCAAATATCTCTTTAAAATAAGCTTTCAGATTAGTTCAATATGAATGGTTCATTTTGAATAGGTAGTCCATTCTGAACATCTCTTAAACAATACCATAACGTCTTATCTTTCTTTTAAGGGTGGACAGAGATATACCTAATGCCTTAGCTGTCTTAGTATAATTTCCAGAAAAGTGATTAAGGGCGTACTTTATGTGATTTTTTTCTACCTCTTCTAATGTAGGAAAAGTGCTACTGTTAGGATTGGAATAGAACAGAGAAGTCTCAGACATTTCTCCTGTCTTCACAAGAAGTTCAGATGGCCTGATAGTCGTTCCCCTATAAAGAATAATGGCCCTCTCCAGAATATTTTTTAATTCCCTCACATTTCCTGGCCAGTTATATTCCATTAAACGATCTATTTCAGACCCAGGAAGTCTCACCTCACGTCCTTTTGCTATCTTTTGAATAAAATAATCACACAATTCAGGAATGTCTTGACGTCTCTGTCTCAATGGAGGTATGTGTATTCTTATAACACTAAGTCGGTAATACAGATCTTCACGGAATCTTTTCTCTTTTATTGCCTTCTCCAGATCAACGCTGGTTGTGGCTATTATACGCACATTCACATCTCTTATATAATCACTTCCAAGCCTCTTTATCTTCTTATCATCTAAAACACCCAAAAGCTTTGTCTGTAGATACTGGGGCATCTCTCCTATTTCATCTAAGACAAGGGTGCCCCCTTCAGCCATCTCAAATATACCCTTCTTTGTTGTTAATGCACCTGTGAAAGCCCCTCTTTCATATCCAAACAGCTCAGCCTCTATAAGATTCTCTGGGATAGCAGCACAATTTATAGATACAAAAGCGGCATTAGCGGTCAGACCACTGAAATGAATAGCCTTTGCCACTAAGTTTTTTCCTGTACCTGTTTCACCTGTGATAAGCACAGGAGCATCAACTGATGCTGCTAAATGTACCAATTTCTTAACCTCAGCAATACCAGAAGAACTGCCAATTAAAACTGCTTCCTCGCTCTCTTTGATGTTTCTGTAGTTTTGGAGTTGCTCTGTCCTTTCCAGTTCCAAGGTTCTTAAGGCTCGATGTATGGTAAGTTTTAACTCTTCTAATTCAAAAGGTTTTGAAAGATACTCATAAGCCCCTGCCTTAATAGCCTTCACAGCATTGTCAAAACTGGGATAGGCTGTAATGAAGATGATTTTGGTCTGTTCGTTGTATCTGAGAATGGAGGGACAGAGGCTATGACCTTCTGCGTCTGGAAGTCTTTGGTCCAATAAAACTATATCTATCTTTCTCTTAGAACAAATCTGCAACCCCTTTCTGCCAGTAGAAGCAGTAATAATTTCCAAGGAAGCATTTTTAAAATAATCTCTAATTGTGTCACATAATATTTTGTCGTCATCAATAATTAGGATAGTTTTACTACCTTTCTGCAATCCTGTTCCGCCCTTCTGGCAAGGTTATGGTTACCACAGTACCGAGATTCTCACGACTCTCTACCTCTATCGTCCCATCCATACTTGCCAGCATCTTCTTCACGATTACAAGACCAAGACCCGTACCATTTGGCTTGGTAGTATAAAAAGGTTTAAAAAGATTTTTCTGTTGTTCTTCAGACATTCCACAACCATTGTCTTCCACTCTTATCATTACCCTTTTATCAATCTTGAGCACACTGATAAAAATCTCTGGATCTTCTCTGTCTTTCAATGCATCTGAAGCATTAGTGAGAATATTCAACATCACTTGCTGAAGTGCCCGGGGATCTGCATGTACCCACTCTGCTTCTTTACGAATAAGGGTCTTTATTTTAATCCCTTTCTCCTCAAAATCACTCACAACCATAGAGAGGAATTTCTTCATAAAATAAGAGATTTGTACATCCTGTAGTTCCATACTCTCATACATACTAAAAGATTTTAGAACCTTAAGGAGGTACTCTACACGACTTATCTCGGTTAACACCCTGTCTATATATTCCAATATCTTCTTCTTGGGATATGTATCTATGTTATCCCTAAGTACGCTCATTGTCATCTTTATAGAGTTTATAGGATTCCCTATTTCATGTCTTATGCCTGAAAATATGTATCCAATATTATTCATGGTATTCACTGCTTCAGCTATCGAGTCCAATCGCACCTTTTCTGTGACATCTGTAGCATATATCCAGAGATATCGATCAGATACTCGATAGACTGTGTAACCTATGAATCTGTTCCCGTAACGGAGTGTTTTAGAGATACTCGGACTATTAGAGGTAAAATACTCTTCAATATTAGGCAACAGAAGCGCACAGAGAGCCTTATAATCTTTTGGTTTAATAGTGCTCTTAAAAAGATCAATAGCAAATTTATTTTGGAAGATTACAGTCTCTTTTTTAACATCTAACCCTATTATTCCCAAGCTTATATTTTCAAGAATATTAACATAAACGCATTCATTAGAATGTTGAAAATTGCTTGTAGGACAAACTTCATACTCCTTAAAGACACCAACAGCCATGGTATTATAATTATACTATTATGAACAATAAAATTCCACAATTTTCCCCAAAGTTTTTCTTTAATATTTAAAAATGGAAAAATTTATTTGAAAATCACAGGGCATGTATTATATTCTTATTTATGAATAATCAATCTATACAAAAGCTCTGTTCAATCCCTTGTAATCTCTGTGAATCCCGTAATATCGAAGAACTTTCTCTGATCGGAAGAGAAAGGAAATATTTAAGAACTGTAATATGTAAAGAATGTGGTCTGATTTGGTCAGACCCTCGGCCTATGGACCCCCGAAAATACTATAAAGATAAGTATCGGATGGAATACAAAGGTGTTATTGAGCCTAAACTGAAACACATATATCGTGCTGGTATAGTTGCATTAGACCGTTTTAAAAAGATTGAAAGTTTTTTATATAAAGGAGCAAAGATCTTAGACATTGGTAGTGGAGGGGGAGAATTCATGTATCTGCTAACCAAACTTGGTTATGAAACAACAGGTATTGAACCTAATATTGGTTATGCCAAATACTCAAGGCGCGAATATGGATTAAATATCATAACAGGGCTTGTTGAGGATATAGACATGTCAGCATCTGAGTATGATGTAGTTACCATGTGGCATGTTTTAGAACATACAGATAACCCCTTCTTAGTACTTTCCCATATAAACAGATGGCTAAAGAATGAAGGAACTCTGTTTATAGAGGTGCCTAATGTTGAAGCCATCTGTCAAGCTCCTATAAATAGATTCCATTTCGCCCATCTATACAGTTTTAATTTAAAAACCGTTGAGAAGATAGGAATAAAGGCCGGTTTTTATCCTATAGTCCAAGAAATCTCTGCAGATGGGGGCAACTTATTTATCATATTCCAAAAAACAAAAGTAGATAAAGTTCAAGATAACTGGAAGATTAAAGGGAATGCTCAAAATATTATTAAAATACTCAAAAAGCATACAAACATTCATCACTATATATCTCCATATCCATACTCAAGATTTTTAAAGAAAATAAAGAGAATAATAAATGAAAGAAAGGCTATCAGAGGCTTTTCAAGAGGGAAAGAAATTCTTGATTATTATTATAATAAAGAAATTTTACACTTTAAGTTAGATTAGAATATTTTCAAGTTACGATATAATCTTCGGGAGGGGAAGTTGATTTATTTAGTATCAAGTGGAGATATCTAAAGCCTTTCAGGCTTAAACCGAGAGATAACTCACAAATGAAAAACAATTTTAAATTACAATACTGTGATGAAGTCCAAAATCTATTTGGTAATGATCCCATATGCCGATGGATGATATGGTTATATTGCCATTTATCATTATGTACTTATACAGTTCTATGGTTTTTTATCATGGCTGGATTTCCTTTATTTTTGTCTATCGTACTTGGACAAGAGTTTAAATATAGAATATATGTGTATATCCCTCGTGTCTTATTTCCTCCTCTTGGTTCCTGGTTAGGATATAAATGGTTCGTTTCTATAGTCCGAGTCCCTCACCTACTTATTAAAGAGAAGGATTTACTGGAATCAAATAACAATTTTAATACTACAGCAAAGTATATGAGTCATCCACTATTTTATATATTTACAATAGTAGCAACCCTTTGTCTTGCTATGATTAATTATTTTTTAAATAAAGAAGTTGATATGCAGCTTGTTGAAAATTGGATTTTACTAATAGGAAGCAGCATATGGTGGTACTTTATAATAAGAACTTTACAGATGGCAATATTAGTATTTTGGGATTACAGACATTTTTTATACACTACTAAATTATTCAAAAGGCTAAATTTATTTGATTATGAAAATGCCTTTGGACTTAAGCCCTTGATCGAACACACTTATAGTTTTTTATTGCTCTATATTCTTATCATAGGTGCTTATCTTTTTTATTATCAGGTATTTTTAAATATTGATCCAAATATAAAAAAATGGCTTTCATTTGCTGTATGGAGCATCTATTTCTTCTTTCCAATTTATGGATATCTAACAACCCTTTGGCCTGCCTCAAAGATTGTTCATAAACGGAAAATAGAACTCATGAATGAATTATCTGAAAAGATGAATAAATGTTACAAATCTGAAGATTATAAGAATTTAGTTTTTTATCAAAGTCAATATGACCGCCTTAAATCACTTCAGTTGCCAAAGTATCCTTTTGCTCTGAATAGACTATTACAGAGATTTGGACTACAGATATTTATTTCTTTCTTAAACTTTGTGATTTCAACCTTTTATAAAGACTTAATAAAGGAACAGATCGAGATGATTACTAAAACAGTAAAAGAAATCATTCTTTAAACGTAAATACCACAATTGTGGTATTTACATAGAAAAATATCTGTGATATATTTAAAACGTTAATAAAAGTAGTAATAATTTGGATTTCGTGAAGGTAGTTAAAACGTATAGAAAGCAACTGGGGATAACATATTCAGTCAAAGCATGTCATGCTTTAAGTTAAGCAGATGAATTTACAGTAAGTTCTTCACTGATGATAGTATGGACAGAAGAGACATTTACTATAACTCCTAAAAAGAGAGGATAGTACCTGCAGTGGGAGAAGAGTAATATGTTTAAAAAAATTTTTTTGCTATGCACTTTGTTGATTCTGATAGGTTGTGCACCTGAGATTAAAAAAATTCCTTCTACATTAGTGCCAATGGCATCGGGAAAAAACACTGAGTCTTTTTATCTGACAAAAGATGTAATAATTAATTTACCTACAGGTTATAAAAGGATACTCAAACATAAGTCAAGGTGGCTTTTCATTGGCAAAATACCTCAAGGAAGTGTGTATAAGCCACTTGATCAAGTGCTTACTATTGAAGGAGCTCATATACATGAAGCTTATCTTGTAATCTCTAATAGGCAATTAGTTGGGTTCTATTTACCTGTTGAAAATGCCTTTTCACCAATTCTATCTAAACCCTTATTACCAATTGAGCCAATAAAATAGAAATAGGAGGTCAATTATGTATCGATTTATAAGCTCTTCTGTGTCAATTTTTCTCACTTTAATCCTTCTAAGTTGCGCCACTACCGGACCAAAATATTCAGAGATTAAAACATCCTTACCCATGATTAATCCTGAAGAAGGGAGGATATACTTTTACAGAAAAGCCAATCTGTTTGGTTCAGGAATCCAGCCATCTGTATACCTCAATGGTAAAAAAGTTGGTCGTTCTGTTCCAGGAGGATTCTTTTTTGTTGACCGTCCTGCTGGCAACTATGAAGTACTTCTTTCCACTGAAGTCGATAAAAAACTTACTTTCACTCTCGATAAAGGACAGATACGATATGTTCGCATGTCAGTTGGTTTAGGTATACTCGTTTACCGAGTTTATCCAGAATTGGTTGATCCATCCATTGGAGAATCAGAAATGCAGGAACTAAGGTATATAGGCACAGAATTTAATAAATAGAGAATTTTGATTGCTTTCTTTAGAAAACTAATTATCTGAGTTTAACATAAGTAAAAAATAGGGTATGTTGATTTTTGAATCTCAAGTTTTTAAATATATAAATAAAAAGGAGGGTAGAAAAATGAGAGGAAAGGGTAAAATTCTGGTAGGGGTAATTCTCGTCTTGAGTCTCTTTCTAATTGTAGGCTGTGGTGGAGGTGGAGATGAAAGTACGGGAAGTGGTGTTACGACCTATAAAACTTCAGAATACTATCCCTTAGGACAGGGTGACACATGGACCTATAGCAGCACGGGAGAGGAGATACAACCCGCTTGGCAGGAAACAGAAACACTAACAGTCTCAGGCACAGAGACCATAAATGGAGTAGAGGCAGTAAAGGTGGTTAAAAACAACGGTGATTATGATCTATGGACTTCAGATGACAATGGAATAACATGGTATTTAGAGTACCATATAGAAAATGGGGGCTGGTCTCAGATAGAGTATAACCCACCTCTGAATCTCATACCAGGAGAGGTATCAATAGGAACAAAACATTCAGGAAGTTCTACCATGATTTACACTGACAGTAGAGGTGCTTCAATGACAGGAACATTCTCTTTTGAGACAACGGTTGAAGGAGTAGAAGATGTAACCGTTCCTGCAGGAACCTTTAAGGATTGCCTTAAGGCAAAGATGAATTTCAGCATAAAAGATTCCTCTGGTCAGGAAGTTTCCTCAGGGACTATCACTATATGGTTTGCAAAGGGTGTTGGTAAGGTTAAAGAGACTTGTGAAGGAACAGAGGATGGGACATCTTATACTTATACAGACGAGCTCATGAGTGCCACTGTGGGAGGAGTAAGCTATCCACAGCAATAAGTTCCTTCAAGGGGCGGGCAACAATGTTGCCCGCCCCTTGTAAAGTATTCCTAAAACTCATACCTCATCTGAACATAAACATTATCATTCCTATCAAGGCTTCCGAACTGGCTCCAAGGCTCACCTCCTCCGAATACCATTGCACCAAAAGAGGCCCAGACACTGTCAGTAAAACTGTATCTTATCTCAGGGTTAAGAAGATAGTCTCCATCTGAGAGGCTCCAGAACGAGAAGTATGAGAGCCTGAGTGTCTGATGCATCAGTAACTGGGTGAGCCTTATAGAGAGAAGATCAGTAAACCTCCTCATCTTTGGAACACCTTCAGGAAGGGTTTTAAGATACTCAGAGTAATCCTCCATGTACTCTCCAAAATACTGGAGTGTCACAGTAAAGTCCTCCCATAGCTGCTGTTGATATCCGATGAGAAACTTCAGGCTTGAGTTTGGAATGAAAGGATTAGTACCCTCTCTGTCTTCTCTTGAGTTATAATAACCAGCCTCAACACTCATCACACCTTTCAGTGCACTGTACTGAAGACTCACCCCGTAAACAGAAAGTGATGGATAAAAAAGTCTGAGACCCGAAAGGATGGCAGGCTCTGCAGAGGGCATTCTGTAAAACCCCCGATAAAAGTATACTGCTACATCCACACCTGCGAGGTTCCTATAAAACCTCATGGCTATCTCTGTATTTTTCAGACTCTTAGAGGGCTTCAGCTCCTTCCTTTCTGAGATACCCTCCATAGGGTCATAGAGCCAGAACCTCTGTCTGTTAGGCAGGTTGTTTGGTTCAAAAAAGGGTAGAATCACGATATCTATGGAGAGCAGAGCAGGATAAAGACCGATCTTCAGTGCATCCACCGGGAGTTTCAGATACTCCAAAGGCCTTCCTGAAAAGAATGCCTCATAGTCCTTTGGAAATATATCGTTTATAAAAACAAGATCACCAAGCCCCCATGTAATTATCTGCCTGCCTGCACGGAGGTCAAAAGAGATACCTGTATAATCAAAATATACCTCTCTGAAATCAACTCCTACATCTCTGTCTATATTGTCATAGTAAAGTCCGGTTTTTGAAAAGAGTCTCAGTTGTTCATTGCTTATGTCAAGCTTTAACTGTATCCGCTCCTCTGCCCACTTGAGGTCTCCTCCATCGGGACTGCTTGAGGCGGTATTAAAAGAATAGTTGCCCTGAAGAAAACCATTAAGAGAGAATTCAAAACCCTCTGCTACAGTTGAGGCTAACAGTAAAATTATACATATCAAACACCCTTTTACATTCACTCTTCTGTCTATTTTATCGCTTTTAATAGGCAGGTTGGTCTGCCTTATCACAGGATTTATGCGACGAATTTTATTCATAAATATCCTGAACCTTTTTTACCTATTGAGTGAAGATGGTTAGATTTACAGAGGCACTGTCGGTGTCGCTGAAATCCTGTTCTTCAGCAGACCAACCTACCTTCCATTGGTTTTGTACGCCAGTCAAACAACAGATTAGAACTATTTTATCCATTTCTGGGGTGCTCTTCTCAGGAATCTCTCAGAAAAGAGTGCCTCTGGCAGTCCGATGTTATAATCAACTTCTGTGAATACCACCTCTGTCCTATGACCACTCTGTAGATTCTTCATGGTTCTTTTTACAACAGTGGGAAATCCTTTAACCGTCTCTATTTCATCTGCTGTAAAGAGCTTGTAGGGTCGCCCACTCAGGTCATAGTACTCCACCTTCAGTGGTAAAAAGCTCTCCTCTGAAATCCAGGACACCCTGTAGGCATAATCCACATCCGCCTTTCTGGGCGTGCTCTTTATCACAAAACACTTTTCCCCATTTAGCATGTCCTCCTTTAATAGTTCGTGAAGGTCATCATCAATATCTCTGCCAGAGACATCCTCATAAGTAAAGTCTGAACCAACAAAGCTGGATGCCTTGTCTCTTGCTGCAATCCTTCTCACCATATTAAGAGCTGGAATAAAGAGCCATCGGTCATCGTCCCTTTCTGGGTATTTATAAACCATAAAGGTCATACCCTTCACATCTGCAGGTGCATGAAAGTATATATAGTACTTCTGCTTGCCTCCTGCAGGACCGATGTTCTTTCTCAGCATGGTTAGTTCTCTCAGACGGACCTTCCCTGTGGAGGATATCAGTCTCATAGTGACCCTGACTTTGAGATCCTCACCTGCATAGAGGAATGCCTTCTGTGACTTTGTCATAATCTCTCTTGCATCCTGGGCATAAACTGATGTTATCAGAATAAAAAGTATGATGAAAGGCACTAAGAATCTCTTCATTTAATAACCTCCTTTCAGTAGTCTGCCTCTGAATGTCTCAATTAGTGCAGGTAGGAAGAAGATGGTAGTAATACCTGCAAAGAAGGCAAGAGAACCGAAAAAGAGGCCCACAGTTACATAAGGTGTCAATGTGGCAAGCACCAGTGGAAGAAATCCGAGACCCACAACTACAGCATTCCTCGCAATTGCAACAGATGGTTCACCCTTTGTAACCCAAAGCATCGCCTTCTTAAGGTCACCACTCTGGCTTAAGTAACTTCTGAACCTTTGACAGAAATGTATTGCAAAGTCTATTCCGAGACCAAGGGTGAGGGTTGAGCATACTGCTATTGGCATATCGTAATCCTTTCCACCAAAGCCTATAAGTCCATAACTGAAAAGTATAGAGAAGCTGAGTGGCAGTATTGCCACAAGGGCCCACCAGAAAGACCTGAAGAGAAACATCAGCAGTATAAATACCACCCAGTAGGAACCAATAGTTGCCTTAAGCATACCCTTAACCATGAGCTTCTGCCAGATAATGTTCAGATAGGGTAGCCCAGACCATTTTATACTGATCCCTTCTGGCAGTGGAGTCTTCCTCACATACTCTTCCACAGCTCTGACAACCTCTGTCATGTCTCTGTTGTCACCTGAGCGGAGTTGTACCCAGAGGTTTGCCTTCTTGTAATCATAATCCACGAGATTGTCCAGCTCATCAGGCTTGCTGGACATAAGAAACAGAAAGAGATACTGCCCAATGGTGCTACTGTCTGCTGGTACTTTCTCATATGCAGGGTCCTCATCATGGAGCACATAGTTTATCCGTTTCACCACATCTGCCACTGAGGTGGTCTTGCCCACAAGATGGTGTGATTCAAGATACCGCTGAAGCCTGTCAATATACTCTACAACCTCTGGCCTTTTTATATCTCCTGTGTTTTTGCCCTCAAAGACGAGATAGGATATATATGTGCCTCCTATAATCCTGTTTAGAACGGTATCTGCAACCCTTATAGGATGGTCTTTTTTAAACCACTTTACTGGATTGTCATTAACCCTCAGAGTACTTACTCCATATATAGCCACAACAAGCAGTATGGTACCCACCACAACAATGGCCTTACTCTTTGTGAGTGACAGATCAGCCATAGCAGAAAGCACCCTGCTACGGGACTCCTCCTTCTTCAGCCCTTTCAGTCTCTTTTCGCTGAGAAGCCTGAGGAAGGCAGGCAAAAAGGTTACACTGAGCAGCCATGCGACCATAACACCAAGGGCCACAAAGAGTCCAAACACCCTTACAGGTGGTATCTTTGCCCATGCAAGATTTGCAAAACCCACGGCAGTAGTGAGTGATGTATAAAGCATCGGTCTAAATAGTTCTCGGAAGACATCCCTGAGCACACCCTCTCTGTCTCTGCCTCTGTATTTCTCATAAAAGTCACTGAGCACATGGACACTGTCACATACCGCAATGGGCATGAGAAACACTGGTATCATTGACGACATTATATGTACAGTAAACCCGAGCCCTATCATGGCTCCCATAGTCCAGAGCACTGACAGCATGGCCACTGCCATTGAAGGCACTACAAGCATTATCCGTCTGAAGATGATCAGAAGGATAAGCATCAGAAAGCCACCGGCAAGGGGTGCAACAATCGCCATCTGTTTGAACATCTCCGCCCCAAAGGTATCCTCTGCAAGAGGAAGCCCTCCCATGTAGAATTTTTCTTTTCCCTTCAGTGGCTCGTATATCTTCTTTATCTCCTGGGCAACCTCATGGGCAACATCTTTACTCTCTACAGGAATATAAATAGCCGCCCCTTTTCCATCAGAGGAGACAAGCCTGTCTTTAAAAAGGGGATTCCCAAGCACCTCCTTTTTTAATGCCTCCAGCTCCTCCTCTGTCTCAGGCACCCTCTGAAGCGGCGGCCTCACCTCCAGAAGCCCACCTGAGCCAATAACATTGTTTGTAACACTGAGGCTCATCACATCATCGGCTATCACACCTTTTATACGCATAACCTTTCTGGTTATCTCGCTTATCTTTTTGAGGGTATCAGAATGGAATATGCCATCATCTCTCACAATACCAAGGACAATCATCTCATGAATCCCGAATTCCTTTTTCACCTCCCTATGAAACACCCTTACAGGCTCATCCTCTGAAAGCATATTCTCAGGATCTGTATCAATCTTTATCTTCGGGAATTGAATTAATAGGAAGGCAGTCACTACAAGAGTCAGAACAATGACAGTCTTCGGATACCTTAAAGAGAAACCAATAAACATCTAAAGCCTCCTTCTATGGTAGTTGTGTAAGCCCCCGCTTTATCTTCCATAGATAGTACTTCTCAAAGGCGGCCTTAAGCCACTTGTAATGAATACCTGATTTTAATTTAGACACCTGCCTTGGTGGTGTCACAGGTCTTGCAATCATCATGGCAGCCGTGTTACCCATATCCATAATACAGACTGCACCTACAGGTTCCACTTCAGGTGGAGCCTTACCAAGTATATCGGATGCAATAGTTTTTGCTGCATCCTTTGCCATCTCCACTGTCATGTATCCTGTCTTTGGAAGGCCTGTGGGAATAGGAGTTTTTTCAGGAGGAGCCATGGCAACAGCAACACCTACTGCAAATATGTTTTTGTAGTTCTTGTGTCTGTAGTTTGAATCAACAGGTATAAAACCCTTTTCATTACCAAGATGATACACCGCTTTCACACCTGACATTGGTGGTGCAAACATGGCAAGTTTAAAGGGTATCTTTGTGCCATCCTTTAGTCTCACCTCCTGAGGGGTAAATTCTTCAACCGCCGTGTTGGTAACCACCTTGATCTCTCTTCTTGCAAACTCATCCTCCATAACCCTCTTTGAGTTTCCCAGACCACCAATACCAAAGTGTCCAATATAGGGTTCGGATGTCACAAAGGTTATGGGTACTTTGTGTCTTAGCTTTCTCTTTTTCAACTCTGTTTCAACCTCAAAGGCATACTCATAGGGAGGACCAAAACAGCTCACACCCTGTACAGAACCCACAACTATGGGACCCGGGTCTTCAAGAAACCTCTTCCACGCCTCATTACATCTCAATGCCTGCTCCAGGGTGAATATACACTCTGTGTATCCCTCTTCTGGACCAAAACCAGGCACTGCAGAAAATACCAGTGCAGGACCTGTAGCAATTACAAGGTAGTCATACTGGAGCTGTTTTGTTTTGGTTAGAACCTTTGAGGAGTCTGGATCAACACTAATCGCCTCTTCATTTATAAAGGAAATCCCTTTAGGGGTTAGTACTCTATTAAGGGGAAGTACTATATCTTCTGGCTTACGCCAGCCCATAGCAACCCAGGGCAGCGAGGGTATAAAGACAAATTTGTCCTGATCACACACTACGGTTATCTCAACCCTTTTCCCAAGAAGTCTTTTTAGTTCAAAAGCAGTGGTAAGTCCCCCAAAGGAACCACCTAAGATAACAATCTTCTCTGCCATTGTTACCTCCCCTTAGTGGGGTCGGCTTGCTCTAAAACATGCCAACCACCTTATCTTCCTCTACCATTTTATCAATCAAATCATCCCAGTCAATAATCTTCACCCCTCTTATAACATCTGAAAGCCCTCTCAAGGCCACATCTTCCTTAACAGCATATGCAGTACCACAGAACCCATCAAGCATATCATTAATCATGAAGTACACCCCATCCTGAAGCAACACAATGTCTGATGAGGTGTCTCTTGCTATTTTGAGCCCCCTTTTGCCTTCACTAGTATGGGGACTGCTTTTTATCAACACAAGCATACTGGCCTCCTAAAAAATCATGGTTTTATCTACATCTAAGAGGATTTGCGACAGTTCGTAGCCATTTACTATACTAAGCCCTTCAATAATGTCCTCCGTCTCAAGGCCTGAGTCCTTTAAAGAAGCCTTCTCAACAAAGACCTCTCCACCCAGGTCTATAATATCTTTCAGTGTTTCACCAAGGTTGGTATAACCAGATGCTGCCTCATCCTGTCCCTTCTTTGCAAGATACACCCCATCATCCACAAGCAGTAGCTTCACCTCTATCTCCTCTCCAGTGGCCCCTATGGCATGTCTTACTGCCTCAGCAGCCTGGGTATCACCATAGGGAGCCTTGGTTAATATTACTGCGAGCCTCATAAAAACCTCCTTAATTTAAAGATTGATCCAGATGTCTGTCTCTTCCATTGTCTGGAATAGTCCTTTTAAGGAACCCACCTCTGTACCATCAAGATAATCCTCTTTCGCAGCACGGCGATAGTTTAGACAGCCCCCTCAGAGGTAGACCTTGAGCCCCTTCTCAATCAGCTCAGAGAAGAGGTCTCCGGCATGGGGCAGACCCTTTGCCTTCTGCTTTTTTAAGAAACAGTAAACACCATCTCCTGAGGCTATCAGGTTCACACTATGACCCTTTCTGAGAGCACTGTCTGCGATTCTTACTGCAGTAAGGGTATTCTCTGACGAATAAGGTGGTGTGGTTAAGAATATTGTAAAAGTCTTTGCCATAAACCCTCCCCTTTGTTTAGGTTAAATTTAACGTCTCCTTTTACCAGGATACTTTCCCCTTCGGGTTACAGGACAGCATGCAGGTGGTGGAAGTTGTTCATGATAGTCTCTCTTCAACACCTCCAGCAGGTCTGGTATCATGGGATCCACGAGGTAGTAACACCTCAGTCTCCCATCCATATAGTAGTCAATCAGTCCATAACGTCTGAGTATAGCCAGATGCTGTGAGACATTGGACTGACTTACCTCAAGGAACTCCTCCAGGTCACTCACACACTTCACACCCTTTGTGAGTTCCTCCAAGATCCTGAGTCTCACCGGATGCCCTATCACCTTAAGTATCTCTGCTTGAAGCCCAATCGCTCGCATATATTATAATATTACAATATTATAATATTTTTGTCAAGTACTCTTTCTTTTAAGATGTTACAATATCATAAGACTCTCCAATTAAAAGGTTAGGTTTCTAATATAAGAAAATCCTGTTAAAAGCTGAGCTCTTTACATGAGGGCATAATATCAAGGATAAGTAAACTTTTTTAAGAGCAAATCACAATATCCCCTTCTCTTTTGCCTTCATTACCGCTTCTACTTTTGAGTGCACATGTAACTTATCATAAATTTTCTTTATATGAGTCCTCACTGTATGGGGGCTAATATAAAGTCTTTCTGCAAGTTTTTTAGATGTAAGCCCATCAGCTATACCACTTAATATTTCTCTTTCTCTTTTGGTCAAAATTTCTGTTCCATCTTTCCTCCTCATTCCATGAAAGAACTCTATTACATACCTTGCTACCTTTGGTGACATTGGTGAACTTCCACTACATATTTCCCTTACTGCCTTCACAATCTCTTCAGGTCTTGAATCCTTTAATAAATAACCTGACGCACCTGCTTTGAGAGCTGAAAACAGATGCTTTCTGTCTTCGTATACAGTAAGAACAAGCATCTCCATCTTAGGAAAATGCTCTTTCAATCTTTTTATTACTTCCATCCCTGAAATTCCAGGAAGACCGAGATCTATAAGAACTACATCTGGTTTAAGTTTAGGAATCTCATCTATAGCCTCTTCTCCTGTGCTAAACATACCTACCACCTCTATTCCCATTGCATTTTTTAACAAAAAGAATAATCCCTCCCGTGTCTTTTTTTGATCTTCTACAAGAGCTACTCTAATTTTCATCGTTTATCCTGACTATTCTATATTAAAAATCACTTTATTTTATCACCTATCCATCCTTATGTAAATACCTCATCTGAGGTATTTACGAGACAATATAAGACAGATTTCTGTTCCTTTGCCTTTTGTAGATAGTATATTCAACATCCCTCCCATCTCTTCTGCTCTTTTTTTCATATTTTTTAATCCATAATGACCTGTTAAATTGACCTTAGGATCAAATCCACACCCATTATCTGTTATCTTCATCTTCAGACCACTCTCATCAACAAAAACCTCAACCTCTACTTTTTCTGCTCCTGAATGCTTAATAATATTTGTAACTGCCTCTCTATAAATACTAATAAGGTTAAATCTTATGATGGGGGCAAGATGAGGATTCTCAGAATTATGCAACTGATTAAATTCAATATCTATATTCAAAGGCTCTAAGACCCTTGTAGAGTAGGACTTAAGATAAGAGATTAAATCATTCACTGTATCTTCTTCTATATCCACTGCCCAGAGGAACTCCCTTAATCGTTCTATATTTGTTAAGGCGGTCTGTTTTATATTCTGGATAATCTCTTTTGCTTTCTCAGGCTCAGTAGCAAAGGTTTGATCTGCAGCTTCACTTAGAAATCTTATATTCATGAGATCGCTTCCTATGTTATCATGCAGTGCCTGGCAGATTTGCTCTTTTTCTCTGATAGAAGCCCTTTCTATCTTGAGTCTTTCTTGATAAAGGTGAAAATTATCCAGTGCAGCAGATAAAGTAAAAGGAAGAATGAGGGAAAATAAAACAAGAGAGGAGAAGTTCATATGATCTATACCTATTACTTGAGGAATAAAATATAGCATGATAAAAACACCACCACCCAATAATGGAGCAAGAAGTCCCAAAAATATCTGTTTTTTGAGAAAGGGGTCCTCCTCTTTAATAAGTGAATGAATAAATGCAGAGGTCATTATAAAAGTCCAAATGCAGACAATGGGGATAGAAAATCCAAAAGGAACTAATCCAGAAAAGTGAATGATAACTTTCAAAATTAAATATGTATAAAAAACATAAGGTATCCATGGCAGTCTTTCCAGTATTTTCTTCTTCCTTGGAAACACAAGAGCAAAATAGGCAAGTGCTATCAATCCACCTGCAGATATATAAGAAGCAAATGTGAAAAACCTAAGATAAAAAGGGCTTAGGGTTATACTTCTACTTACCATAGGAGCACAGTTAATAAAATACAAACCGGCTGATACAAAAAAGAAAGCAAGAACTACACCAGCTATAGAACGGTGCCTTCTAAAAACTGAAATAGCACTTACAATATATATAATTGCTACTCCATAGAGAGGAAATACTCTTTTTAATGTTTCTGTAAGAGACATCACGCCAACTTTTGCTTTTACCTCTTCTGAATACTTTCCTTTAAATCTAACAATAACAACATCTTTTTTCATGAGCAGATTATATACCTTCTCATGTATCTGCCACCATCTGGTTTCTTCTTTCAGAGTAAAAAATTGTGGGAAATCCTTAGAGAAAGAATGATCAAGTTCTATAGTCTCAATTCTTTGTATATGGTATCTTGTTGCAGGAAGGATATACCCTGAAATAAGAATAGGAGAAGTAGAAAGAGTGTAAATACCAAGTCCCATAAAAGGTATCGCTATAAGTGCAAGAAATACAAAAAACCTTTCATGAAAATGAGACCACATATTATCTTAATTTCCAGTTAATAGTAGTATAAACAAAGAACATCATTAAAATTTTTTTATTATAACAAAACTTTTTCACTTTCCCTAAAACCTACAACATATATGGTATAAGCATCGTAAGATTCAGGCTTAAAATACAAGAAACTTTGTACAATCTTCTTTTCTCTTAAAGGACTTTTAAAAAGAAACACTTATGGTTATCGAAAGGGAGACATATAAGCACTTTCTATATGTTACAAGATCTATAATGCAATATATCTTGTAGGACTATGTCGCAAATCTTGCCATTATTTCGTTATTCTCATGATTTCCGCTGTTCAGACACCTGCTGAATAGAATCCCATTATCATACATTTAAGATTCCTTAATGAAACTACCTGAACAAAACCAGGAAAAACTAACGAGTTAAAAACTATGTTCCACTATTAAGGTAACACAATACCTAATAACTGCATAGCACCATTAAATAACAAGTTAGGTTTTCCATATATCTGTATTTCTTCATCTACATTAAAGATAGATGATGACCTCACACGTGTTAATGCAAGAGTAGAAGTACCTGTACAAGAAAAGCTCATACCTTCATATGTGCCTTTAGCACTACCTGTTCCTCTCATATTGATTTCATCTCCACTAATAGTTCCAGATGCAGTAAAGATATTCTCTGTTAAGTTAATCCCGCCCACAAGAGGAACCATAAACTCACCAGAAACTTGTATATTGTCTCCTTCAATTGTACCTGTCCTATCCACATCAAACCCAGGGACTGTCCATCTCACATTACAACCATCCTGATAAATAGTTAATGTGCCCGAACCACTAACAGTTTCTGATTCTGTTTCTCCAGCATATGTACATGTATAAGTTAGTGTTTCATAATAATCCCATTCACCAGCAATATTGACACATTCTTCTCCACCAATATTGCTACCGCTACCTCCTCCACCTCCACCACAAGAGACCAGGATACCCAATATAACAAAAAGAAAAACCCTTATCAAACTTTTGTGCCCTTTCATAACTCCACCTCCATTTTTTAGAAATTACAAGAGAATTAAGAGTTTATTTAAAAACAAAAAAAAGAACTTTTAATTCTGAAAGCTAACTGTGTTTCTTTTTAAATGTTTTTTATCTCTTCATTTCTATTTCTGCTCCTCCTACATATTATTCATAACTACCATTTATAAACAACAAACATCCCATCTGGAGCAACTATCTCTTCCTCAGAAATAGATATAAATGTATTTTGCTCTTCACTGGCTTGAAGTTCTTCTGAAGATTTATCTCTCTCAGGTGTGTTAGAGTTGTCAGAGGTGACTTCTTTAACTATAACGAAAAGAAGAAGCAGGCTTCCAAGCACTATCAAAGAACCTATAAGCATAGTTTCATACTGTTCTTCTTCTGCTTCTTCCATAAATTCATCAAATGTGGATGCAGCAGATCCTCGGTTATATGCCGGTACAGTTTCTGCAGCAACAAAATTGTGCATAATTACTGAATTAAGAAAAGTAAAAATCAAAAACCATATTATTAACCTTTTGAGTTTCATGAATCCCTTCATCACTCTACCTCCATTTTTCTGCAAATTTGCATCTATTCTATCAAAAACTTTTCTTACTGTCTTCCCCCATTTGAGGTATTTTTAAGAACAAAAAGTTTCAGAAACTTTTTTAAATACACAAGAAGAAATAGATTGTTAGTAAATAATGGTTGAAAAAATTTGAAAGGGTCTTATAAGATAGTTTTGTAAGGTATTTATAATGAAAGGCGACAGTTATTAAAAAGTGAAGTATACTAAAATTTTGTGATACTCAGCTCTCAAAAGTTACATAATATAATATCCTAAAAAATTTATCATAAGCATGAAGGTATCAAAATGAAATCAATATAGTAAATGTTGAAAGAGATGAGTGTGCGTATACCGTCCCCAAAAATTGGGTAATTTATCCGAAATTTTATTATAAAGATACGGAGAGGTGCCCGAGCGGACGAAGGGGCACGACTGGAAATCGTGTGTAGGGTTTAAAAGCCCTACCGAGGGTTCGAATCCCTCCCTCTCCGCCATAGAGTTTGATAAGTGTGCGGTCGGGCAGCAGCCCTGCGCACGGGCAGGATGTGAACCCCGCCAGGTCCGGAAGGAAGCAACGGTAAGCATCTGAGCCCGGTGCCGCAGTCAGCTGTTGCCTGACTGCATTTATACATAAACTATCAGGAGGCGTGAGGTTGGGCTACCTTGTTCTTGCCAGAAAGTGGCGTCCCCAGAGTTTTGAAGAACTCACCGGACAGGAAACAATAGTAAGAATTCTTAAAAACGCTATCTCACAGAACAGGATCGCCCATGCCTACCTCTTCTCCGGTCCCAGAGGGGTTGGCAAGACAACCACTGCCAGAATACTTGCCAAGGCCCTGAACTGTGAGAAGGGACCGACTCCCTCTCCCTGCGATCTCTGTATCAACTGTATATCAGTCATAGAGGGCCATTCTGTTGATGTGATAGAGATTGACGGCGCCTCAAACAACAGTGTAGATGATATAAGAGATCTCAGAGAAAGGGTCAAGTTTGCACCCTCTACAGGAAGATACAAAGTATACATAATTGATGAGGCACATATGCTCAGCCAGTCTGCATTTAATGCCCTGCTGAAGACTTTGGAAGAACCACCTCCTCATGTGATATTCGTCCTTGCCACTACCGCACCCCACAAAATACCTGTAACTGTACACTCCCGATGCCAACACCTCCCTTTCAAGAGGATACCCTCTTCTACAATAAAGGATCACCTAAAAAGGATAGCCTCTGAGGAGAAGATAAATATTACAGAACAGGCCATAGAACTGCTCGTAAAGGCCTCTGACGGAAGTATGAGAGATGCCCTTACATTGCTTGATCAGGTTGCCTCTTTTTCTGAGAGGATTACAGAAGAAGAGATCAAAACACTGTTAGGTATCACAGATACTGAGGTAATTATAACCCTCTTAGAAAAGGTATTCTCTGACGATAAAAAGGGACTTCTGGAGGTTATAGAACAGACCCATGAGGCTGGTATAGACTTCAAGGCACTTATACTGGATATGATAGATCTCACCAGGACAATGTTAGTTATAAAAATCACGGGCATAGTAAATCCTGAACTCTCAGAGACTGAGAGAGAATTCATAAAGAGAACCCTTCCTGAACTCACAGAGGAGGAACTTGCCCTTTATCTAAATGAACTTATTAAGACAGAATCTGAACTAAGAAGCGCATTCTCAGCAAGGGTAGCTTTTGAATTAGGACTAATAAGGGCCACGATGCTTAAAACACTAAAACCCGTCACTGAATCCTTAAAAAGGCTCAATAACTTCATTGAAACAACAGTATCTGAACAGAGCGAGCATCCTGAATCCGTTATTAGAGAAGATATAAAAAAAGGAGAAGATAAAAAAACAAACAGCTCCTCAGAATCCCTTTCTCAAACTCAAACAGGTGAGATAGCCTGGGATGTGGTTATATCAAGAATTGAGGAAGACTCACCAGTGCTTGCATCCAGAATAGTTCATGCCATGCCTGTTGTTGAGGGAAGCAGACTCATACTCCAGTTCAATGGTGGACACTCCATACATGCAGATGCAGTAAAGAAGCAGCTTAAGAAAGTATCAGAGATCGTATCAGAAGTAAGTGAAAATAAAATAAGAGAGGTCCTGATTGAAACGGTTCAAACAGCTCAAACGATTCAGACCCCTCTCCTAAGAAACACAGAGCCTCTCTCAGAGGAAGAAAAAATGGTCCTTGAGACCTTTGGAGGAAGAATCATTGAAAGGAGGAAGTTAAATGTCTAAGAAGATGCTTGGAGACATAATGAGACAGGCCCAAAAACTCCAGCAGGAGATTGTAAAAATCCAAGAGGAGGCAAAAAACAAGACTGTTGAGGCCACTGTCGGTGGAGGAATGGTAACTGCAGTTGCCAATGGAGCTGGAAAGATCGTCTCTATAAAGATTGACCCAGAGGTGGTGAATCCTGATGATGTAGAGATGCTGGAAGACCTGGTTGTAGCTGCCTGTAATGAAGCCCTCAAAAGGGCAGAGGAGATGGTACAATCAGAGATGGCAAAGATTACAGGAGGACTCCAACTACCAGGGCTGAGTGGCCTTGGAGACATCTTCGGAGGACTAACGTAATACAGAAATGGATGTATTAGAGAAACTGATCCAGGAGCTAACCAAGCTACCGGGTATAGGAAGAAAAACGGCACAGAGATTGGCATTCTTTATCGTCTCCATGTCTGAAGCAGAGGCGAGGGCAATTGCTGAGGCAATCCTCACAGTCAAGACAAAGACCCATTTCTGCAGGGAGTGCTTCAATCTCACTGACGAAGATCTCTGCAAATACTGTAAAGATCCCTCTAGAGACAGAACAAGGATATGTGTTGTTGAAGAGCCGAGTAATATACAGGTAATAGAGAGGACCAATATATACAATGGTCTCTACCATGTCCTCCTCGGTGCCCTATCACCAATGGATGGTATTACACCTGAAAGACTAAAGCTGAGAGAACTCAGAGAGAGGGTAGAAAGAATTAAACCGAAGGAGGTAATAGTAGCAACAAATCCAAACACAAAGGGCGAGATGACTGCGCAGTATATAAGAGATATGCTGAAGCCTCTTGGTGTTGTGGTATCAAGGATCGCCTATGGACTGCCCATGGGAGGAGATATAGAATTTGCTGATGAGGTAACTGTATCAAAGGCACTGGAGGGCAGAAGGAGCTTCTGAAACATAATATTATTCATGGTGCCGAAGGGGGGATTCGAACCCCCACGGGGTTGCCCCCACAAGATCCTGAATCTTGCGTGTCTACCAATTCCACCACTTCGGCACCGTCTCTATTTTCAAAGTATCATAAAGACTTATCAGGAGTCAAGAGGATTTAAGGATAAAGAAATGTCTTTCTGGAGCATACGAATGAGGGCAGAAGAGGCTGAAAGACACATCTCAGGTGCAGAGGCTATCGTACCTGAAGAGGATATACTTGAGAAGGCTGAAGCGTTCATAAAGAGGGCGCTTAACCACAGCCGAGGTAGACCAGACACTATTCATATTACCATAGAGGAGTTAAAACAGCCACCGCTCTATATAAGCTCACTTCCTGTTTATACCATAAAACTCCAGAGTCATGCTGATGCCTGGAATTTTATAAGAAAGGCACTACAGAGGCTGGGTATCTCTGTAGATGCAGTACAGAAGGCAGAGGAGATTATCCATACAGAACAGATGAGAGGGGCTTCTCTTATGACAGCAATAAATGCCAGGAGAGTAGAACCAGATACCAGAAGAGGCGTAAGGGCAACAAGACTTGGTATAACAAAGGAGGCAGAAGAAAGACTCAACAGGATACTGGATGAGATGGGTGTGAACATAACAGTAGTCAAAGAGGCACTTATTCTTGCCTCAAAAGTGGCATCAGCTCCTTCGGTGATCGGAGAGATATGTGTATCTGATGATCCTTACTACACCACAGGCTATCTCTCCTCCCCCAAGGTGGGATATATAAGGGTCCCAATGATAAAAGAGGAGGGATCTTTAAAAGGGGGTAGGGTCTTCTTTGTGGATGAGGACTGTAATCCAAAAGAGATTATTGAATATTTAGAAAGGACCCCTGTAATGATAAACAGACTTGGTGAATTCCACGGAGAGGTGGAACCAGAACATGTCATCGCTTTATGTGGTTGTTAACCCTATAGCCAGGAGATACTCTGAGAGAAGACTGAGGAATGCTATCAGGTTCTTTAAGAATGAATTCTCAGAGGTGAGACTCCTTTATACAGAAGCCCGTGGTGATGCTGAAAGGATCTGTAGAGAACTTGCCACCAAGGGGGAGAGACTCGTGGTTGTGGTAGGAGGGGATGGCACTCTCAATGAGGCTATAAATGGGGTGGCAAAAACCGAGACATCCATAGGGTTTATCCCCGCAGGTACAACCAATGTGGCAGCAAAGGAACTCAATATAATCGAAGACTATGAAGGAGCTGCACTGCAGATTCTGAAAGGCAAGGTACGGGAGCTTAACCTCGGAATTATAAACAATAGGTATTTTCTGCTTATGGCAGGAGCAGGGTTTGATGGAGAGACAGTGTACGGCCTCAACAGTACCCTGAAGAGATTATCTGGTAAAGGTGCTTATATACTAAGTGGTCTGAAGGTATGGATAGGGGGAGGCTTAAAGAAGTTCTCTGTAAAGACAGACAAGGATGAGTATGAGTGTTACACCGCAATTGTGTGTAATTCTGCCTGTTATGGAGGGAACTTAAAGGTCTGCCCTGATGCCTCGCCCTTCTCTGACATCCTCTATGTATGCATCATGCCAAATGGCTCAAGAAAGGATATCCTCAGATATGTGGGTGGCGTACTCTTAGGTAGACACCTCAGGTATAAAGACCTGATCTATACCTCTTCAGACAGAGTACTGATAGAGGGCGGTCCCCATATCCAAATAGACGGTGATTATTTTGGTAAGGGACCAGCAGAGGTGAGGCTTGAGAGAAAGGCACTCAGAATGGTCTACTAAGATTATTCAATGCCAATCACCCTTGGCAGAACCCCTGCCACCATTCCTGCAATAACATACACCACTACAGATCTACTCCTCTGATTATGCACCTGTGGGAGGAGTTCAGATATAGAGATATGTAAGAAGGTTCCTCCTGAGAACGCGAGTGCAGCCTTGAGCACTGAGATATTAATTGAGATAAAGTATCCACTTAAAATAGCTCCCAGAGGAGTGAGCATTGAGAACAAGACCAAGAGCCTCACAACCTGAGCTCTCTTATAACCTCTGGAGGAGAGTATACCAGAGAGCGAGAAACCTATAGGTGCTTTATGAATGAGTATTGCCAGGGCAATAAGGAAACCAAGTCTCTCTGATGCAGTAAAACCCACACCCATGGCTATACCGTCCACAAGGGCATGAAAACTCATCCCTGACCAGGCAACCAGTCCTCCTGAGGTATGCTTTTTATCACATCCCTGCTCAGTACAGGCACCACTCCTGGTAATCCCCTCAATCATATAAAAGAGAGAAAAGCCTATCAGGGCATAGGGATAATTAATCTCAAGGGATGACTCAGGGAGCAGATGAACAAGGGAGATACTGATCAAGAGCCCTGCAGAAAAGCCATTGGAGAATCGGAGTGCCTCTCTGTGTACAGATAGTCCCCAGATATTGGTCAGTCCTCCCAAAAGGGCAGATACCATTGCTAGCACCGATGCCACAAGGAGGGAATACACCTCAGAGCCTTATCTCCGATAGATTGATTCCTTCCATAAACAGCTTCCTGATGTCCTGTGGTCTGAAGGCACCCTTTTCAGTAATTATGGCTGTTATGTATCTTGCAGGGGTGACATCAAAGGCCAGATTAATCACCTTTACCCCCTCAGGTGCTATTCTTCTGCCTTTAATCGTAGTCACCTCCTCTGGAGGTCTCTCTTCTATAGGGATCAACTCTCCAGAAGGTATAGTAGGGTCAATACTGCTCAATGGAGCAGCCACATAAAAAGGGATACCATTCTCTTTTGCGAGTACAGCCACTGTATATGTACCAATCTTGTTTGCCACATCTCCATTCAGTACTGTCCTGTCTGTACCCACTATACAGAGGTCTATCTCACCTTTACGCATCAAGGCCCCTGCTGAGTTGTCAGTAATAAGGGTCACATCAATGCCCGCCTGCATTAACTCCCATGTTGTGAGCCTCGCACCCTGAAGAACAGGCCTTGTCTCATCTGCAATCACCCTCACCCTTTTGCCCTGCTCCTTTGCAACAAGAATCGGTGCTGTAGCAGTCCCATAGCCACCTGTAGCAAGGGCACCTGCATTGCAGTGTGTAAGAACAGTGTCTCCATCCCTTATAAACTGGGCTCCCCAGACTCCTATAGCCCTATTCACCTCTATATCCTCCTCTAAGATATTCTTTGACTCCTCAACAAGCAGTTCCTTCAACCTTTCTATGCTCTCCTGCCTGTGGTTCTTCAGCAGTTTGAGCATCCTCTGCATAGCCCATTTTATATTAACAGCAGTTGGTCTTGTTGAAATGAATACATCGGCAACCTTCTTTAACTCCCTGTAGATGGTATCAAAGTCCTTTGCCTTTATATCCTGTGCTGCAAGGGCAAGGCCCATTGCAGAGGCGATCCCGATAGCAGGGGCCCCTCTTATCTTCAGGGTCCTGATAGCATCAGCAACCATCTCATAATGGTCACACTCAATATAACTCACCTCTTCAGGTAACAGGCTCTGATCCAGTATCTTTACTTTACCCTCTTTCCATTCAACTGACCTTACCATCCTCTTCCTCCTTTATTTATTGAATTTTCTACCTCACCATGCTGTATCTGAAAAACTCTCTCACCCTCTGTCTGTCAGTTGTAAACTCCACCTCTGGTATTGAATTGAGAAACATCCTGCCATATGACCGACGGAGCACCCTGCTGTCAAGCACTGCTACTACTCCTCTGTCTGTAGAGGTCCTGATCAGCCTCCCGAAACCCTGTTTGAATGTTATTATCGCCTGTGGCACCTGAAAATAATAGAATGGATCAAGTCCCTTCATAGCAAGAAGTTCCATCCTCGCCTCCACAACAGGCTCTGTGGGCACAGAAAAGGGAAGCTTCGTAATAATCACACACTGCAGTGCCTCCCCAGGTATATCAATACCCTGCCAGAATGAGTATGTACCAAATAATACTGTATCCTCTCTGGCCTTGAACTCTTCAATCAGTCTGTAGTTGTCTGCATCACCCTGCCTTAGGATATTAACTAAAGAACTTTTAACCCTGTAAAGTACCTCCTCCAAGAGAGAATAACTCGTAAAAAGCACCAGTGTTCTGCCATGGGTAATTTCAAGAAGCTCCTGAATCTCCCTTGAAAGTACCTCTGGGTAATCCTCAGAGTCAGGATCAGGTACAGACTCTGACACATAAAGCAGGACATTCTCATCGTATCTGAAAGGTGACGAAAGCATACACTCCTCTGCATCCTTAAGTCCCAATCTCTCCTTTATGTATCTAAAAGAGCCACCAACTGTAAGGGTGGCAGAGGTAAGAACCGAAGACTCAACAACGCTGAAGAGCTGTGAACTCAGGATCTCTGATGGCTCCAAGGGTGTAGCTACCAGTCTCAGCCTTCTGCCCTCCTGCTCAGCCCAGTACACATAACCATCCAGTTCCTGATTCAGCACCACAGCGAGGCAGTCAATATAATCACGACACCTCTGGCATACTGCCCTCAAGTCCCTCGCCAGCTCCTCATCCTCTGACTCAACAGCCAACTCACACAACTCCTCTGCAAGGGCATCAAGATGCTCTGATACAATGTCAACAAAGACTCCAGGAGTCTTTATCCTCACTGCCTTCTCATTGCCAAGGTGCTCTGAAAGCCTTGAAAAGAAACTCTCTGCCTGCATCCTTACCCTTTCAATGGTGTTCTTGAATATCTGCATCCTTTCAGGAGAAATGTTAGCCCTCGTTAAAATCCCCTTACCCCTTTGGCTCAGCACAGAGTCCAGAATGTACTTAAGCCTTGTATTTGAGACCTCTATGCCAAGGTAATCAGAAGCCACCCTTTCCACCTCGTGGGCCTCGTCAAAAACAACATGAGAAAACTCAGAGAGGACATTCCATCCAGATGCCATATTCGCAAAAAACAGGTGGTGGTTAACAACCAAAAGTCTTGATTTTCTCTCTCTCTCCTTCGCTTTCTGATAAAAACAGTTACTATAGTATTTGCAGGCCCTTCCGTGACAGAGGTCAGGCTCACGACAGACCTTCATCCATACACCTGTAGGAGGCATTATCTCAAGATATAGACCCGTCTCTGTGGTGGTTGACCACCGGAGTATCTCTGAGAGGTAGCCGTCATCAGGCAGGTCAAACAACCCGTGCTGAACTGTGAGGTTGAACCTTCTAAGGCAGAGATAATTTTCACTACCAAGGCAGAGGGTATATGTAAGCTCAGGGAATAATGTTTGCTTAAGAAAGGGTATGTCCTTTTCCACAAGCTGCCTCTGCAGGGTCTTAGTATATGTAGAAACCACGGCCCTCTCAATCTCATCCTCCATGATAAGTCCTGCAAGGGGCACCAAATATGCAAGACTCTTTCCTACTCCTGTAGGTGCCTCCACAATCAGGTTCTCACCTGCACTAAGGGCATTCAAAACAGCCTCAGACATTCTGAGTTGCTGAATCCTCGGCTCATACGAAGAGAAACACCTTGAGAGTCTTCCACCTTCAACAAAGTACTCTCTCAGTATTTCTAAATTCACCTCAGATATCCCTCCACCATTATGTCAGGACCTACGCGTCTAATCATCAACTTCTTTAAAGAGAATGCCTTGCTCAGCCTTTCACAGGCTGGTCCTCCTATGGCAGGATAGGAATCTCTTCCACCGATTATAATAGGCGCTATGAAGAAGACGACTTTATCCACAACCCCTGCCTTAAGCATAAACGAGGGCAGGGTTGAACCAGCCTCAACCATCACCGAGGTTATCTCCCTTCTGCCGAGTTCCTCCATCAACCATCCAAAGTCAAGTTCTCCGTCAAAGAAGAGGAACTCTACACCTCTGTCATAAAGCCTCTTTATCCTGTTGTGGTTTTTCACCTTTGTAACCAGTATCGTCTGAGGAGGTGTCTCAAGCACCCTTGCATCAGGGCTTATATCCAACTCAGGATCAATAACAATCCTTATAGGAGACTTAGCTCCCTTTATACGGGCCGTAAGCAAGGGATCATCTGCCTTTACTGTACCAATTCCTGTAAGTATGGCATCAGAGGCAGCACGCATTCTATGAACCATCTTTCTGGATGCCTCTGAGGTGATCCATTTTGACTCCCCTGTGGGCAGGGCGATCTTTCCATCAAGACTCATTGCCACCTTCAGAGTAACAAAGGGCCTTCCTGTGGTAATGTATTTAACATATGCCTCATTGAGCCTCTTTGCCTTCTCCTCTAACAGACCCCACTGAACCTCAATCCCTGCCTCTTTGAGGCGATTGATACCTTTTCCAGAGACCTGTGGATTAGGGTCAACCATTGAGACAACCACACGCTTTATACCTGCCTTTATAATCCCTTCTGTACAGGGAGGGGTCCTCTTTTTTGTATGGCAGCAGGGTTCAAGACTTACATAAAGGCTCGCGCCTCTGGCCCTCTTTCCTGCCTTCTCAATCACCAGTGCCTCTGCATGGGGAGTGCCCACCTTTCTGTGATAATCCTCAGCAATCACCCTTCCCCTTTTCACCAGCACAGCACCCACCATAGGATTGGGACTTGTATGTCCCTGAGCCCTCTTAGCAAGCGCAAGGGCCCTTTTCATATAAAACTCATCCTTCTCTGAAAACTTCATCATATCTCCTTCAGATTCTTAATCTCAATAACCTTATCCCTGGAGGTCTCACCTTTTATTATCCTTATAGAGGACTTATTCACACCAAAATGCCCAGCAAGCAGTTTAATCACCTCCCTGTTTGCCTTTCCATCCTCAGGCGGCGAGGTGACCTTTATTTTTAGCCTCCCTTCATGGACACCTGCAACCTCAGCCTTTGATGCTTTTGGCTGTACCCTCACATTAAGCACCACACCTTCATCAGTCCTTCTCCACCTAAGCCCCTTCATACAAAGAATATTATACAACGAATAGAGCCCTTGAAGGTCAGATACAGAAGCCTATAGGACACCTATTGGGTAATACTGTATAATAGAATAAACCTTAGATGGCCTGTTATAATAAACTCCCAAGGAGGGAAAGATGAGAATAAAAGTAGATCTTAACCTCCGCAGATTACCCATTATCTACAGACACCGCCTTATGGCACTCATAAAGGAGGCACTCAACCGGGCAGACGGCAATTACAAAGACCTTCTTTTTCCAGATAAATCCTCAATATACTCCAAAAAGACCAAACCCTTCTCATTCAGCCTCTACATCCCTTCTGAATATATAAAAAACAGAGAGAAGTTCTATCTCTTCTTAAATGAAGACCTGATGGTTGAGGATACGGTGTTTTATCCAGCCAGTGGTAGATACTTTTGTCTTTTTATCTCATCTTCTGATTATGAGTTTATGATAAATCTCTACAACGGACTCTGCCAGATAAAGGAATTAGACTTTTTCAAGTTTCTTTCAACTAATGAAGATACTGAAAAAGTTCAGATTGGAAAGATCTCTATGCTGAATGAGAGAAAGATAAACAGGGATGAGGTTCTGTTTAAGACCCTTTCCTATATCTCTGTAGAGGATGAGCATGACAGACCAATAGAGATATTTAAAGAGGACGGCAGGACCATAGACTCCCAGAAGCTTGAGAGGTTCAACCACCATCTGAACGAGATACAGCACAGGATACTCAGAGACATAAGGGGTTATGGATTAAGAAGGCCATTGGAGTTCATACCTTTGAGTGTTGAGAAGGTGGGGGTCAAACATGCCCTTAAGGAGTTCTGGCGGCATACTGGAAGACCCTATATGGTGCTTACCACCTACAAGGGCACCTTCTGCCTCCGTGGTGACCCAGAAGACCTGCAACTCCTGTATCAGACAGGCATAGGACTCAGAACAGGCCAGGGGTTTGGGATGATAGATATAATAAACGGTTAGAACGGCTCAAACGATTCAAACGGTTTAAACGGCTCAAACGGTTCAAACGGTTCAAACAGCTCAAACGGCTCAAACGGTTCAAACGGTTCAAACGATTCAAACAGCTCAAACGGTTCAAACTTTAACATAAAGGAGCCTCCATGAGCATCAAATACTTTGAAGACCTTGAGATCTGGAAGGTGGCACGAAGGCTAACGAAAAGGATTTATGACCTTACTTCAGACAGAAGATTCTCAAAAGACCCTGGCCTTTGTGACCAGATAAGAAGGGCATCCGTATCGGTAATGTCTAACATTGCAGAGGGCTTTGAAAGGGGAGGCAATCAGGAATTCTTACAGTTTCTCTCAATCGCAAAGGGTTCAAGTGGAGAGGTCCGTTCTCAACTGTATGTCGCTCTGGACCAGGGATATATACACAAGAAAGAGGCAGAGGCACTGATTAACGAATTCAAGAGACTTTCTGTAATGATAAACAACTTTATGGAATACCTTAAAGGAAGTGGATACAAAGGTAAAAAATATAAAGTACGGTATAAGACCATGAGAGAGGAGGTAGAGGAGTTTTTAAGGAAATTTGAGAAAGATAAGAATAAAACAGATAACTAAAACGGCTCAAACGATTCAAACGGTTTAAACGGCTCAAACGATTCAAACGGCTCAAACTGTTTGAACAGCTCAAACGATTCAAACGGCTCAAACTGTTTGAACGGCTGTAGCAATTAAAACTACTCAAACAATTCATAAGGACTTTAAAACCTATGACACCTATTGAGGCACATAACAGCTTAGAATAAATTAGAAAAATTTCGGGAGAGAGGGAATGGAAACCATTAGACTCTATCCATCAAATTGGCTTTATAATGCGGGGGTAGTGGGGCTGTTGAGGGTCTGTTCAGATATAGGAAGATTCAAGATTGAAGAATGGCTTGAAGATGATGGAACGGTCAAAGTTGATATGAAAATATTCAAAAATTCGCAAGCACTAAAATGGTTTTACAAGTATCACAATGATAAGCCTCCTATAATAGGAAACTCAATATATAAAAATTTTATTAACCCTTCTCGAAAGCAGAAAGATGAAAATTCTTTAAGGAAATTTGTAGAGCTTTTATATAGGAACTTAATATTTAATAACAACAATGATAACTCTTGTCGTTTATGTGGTTCTAAATTAGCTTTTAACAAAATTGATAAAGAGATAGAAGAATTTTTGTCAACAAGACAAATATTTAACATGATGCATTCTCAATTGTTAGCCCCATCTTTGGGAGATATGCCTAACTCGTTCTGGAGTTGCAATAATGATTTCTACCTATGTCCACTGTGTATATATCTTATTATTCATCATCATATCTCCTTAATTCCTACTAATGATGGCAAGATTTTCATTAATGCACCTTCCTTCAAAATGATTTGGTTTCTTAATAAGTTTGCCTCAGAGGTTCTTGACAAATGGAAAGAATACTCAGTTAGAAGAATTCTTGGTTTAAGCCTAATAGAGTTTTCTCAAAGAATCTATGCTACATTTGGCACATGGACAATGATGAACATAGAGATGGTTATCATCAGAAGCGGTAAGATAGATTCTTATTCATTACCAATAGATGTTACAAGAATACTGCTCAATCCAAAAATTTCATCACTTATATCCAGAACAGGTGAACCAATGATATTAGACATTGTACTTAAAAGAGATTACAAGCAACTGCTTGTGATTTCCCAGAAAATACTCAAATACTCCATCGGTGGATCAAATTCTTTTGATGATAAGTATTTATCAGCCTTGGTTAATAAGGACAGAAGATCTTTAAATAACCTATCTCTAATATTACCTGAACTTTATACAAGAATTGAAACTCTTAACAAGAGAGGTGAATTATGAGTATTTATAAGGAGATTGAGGATTTATTGAGACGTCTTTATGAGAGCATTTCCCCTACAAATCTTGATGAATGGTATGAAGATGTAAAAAAAGTGATAGGGATATTTATTAGAGGTGAAGAAATAAGAGAATTTTTAAAAAAGATTGAGTGTGTAAAAAAGGAATTAGAACAGGAAAGAATAACCTCTAGTGATACTAAAGAAAATATTCGTAAGATTAACTTTCTTATCTCACAGATTAAATCAAAGGAGCCAGACTTTTTGTTAGAAAGATTGAAGCAGCGAGGCTACGAAACTACATACGACAGTGGATTAAAAAATGCTTTTAAGGGACAAGCATTAAGAATACTTGAATTAACAAGACTTGGGAAAAAAGATATGGTTGTTCAGACGATAGTTAGAACTTATGTTGCTCAGAGAAAACCTGTTCCTTCGGAAATTATTGATGCCTTGAAAAACGAGTACAATATTGAGCAATTCAAAGCATTTATATATGCCTTTCTGGCAGGGATAACAAACATAAAGGAGGAATAAGATGGGCAAGGTAGGGTTAAGAAAGGATTTAAAAGGTATAACTTTTACAATGATATTTGAAGCGTCTGCCCTGAATCGTGATGAAAAGATAGGTGGCAATATTCCTTCAATAAAAAAACTAACACGATATGGAACCGTGACGGTAAGTTATCTTTCAAGAGAGGCAATGAGACATTATCTTTTTCATACTCTCAACAAAAGATATCCTCACGACTGGGAACCTGCTCCTACTTTTGAGTCAGGTGCAGGAAACAATAAAGTGGTTCAATTTGACTTAAGAAGGGCCAATATCATTACCCATGCTGAACTTGATGCTTTTGGCTATATGTTTACAATTGGTGGGCAAACCAGTATAACACGAAAAGCACCTGTTGGTATAACCAAAGCAGTTGCGCTTGAACCTTGGGAAGGAGATATGCAATTTAATGCAAATCATGATATTGCAAGTAGATGCAGAGCTAATCCTAATCCTGTTAATAAGGAAGAACAAGAATCTTATTTCAAAGTTACATTTACCATAGATGTTGATAAACTTGGACAAGATGAATGGTGGATAAAGGATTATAATTATGATAACACTACAAAAACATTGTCATTATTTTTATCTGAAAAAGGTTCTGACATTATTCTGAAAGATGTTGAAAAAGCTGAGGATGAACCGGTTTATAAAATTGGTGAACACGAGATAAAAATTGAAGGCTTGTCGTGTATTGTAAGTATGGATTTGATGGAAGAAAAGTCCGAAAAATCCAAGAATCGGGAAGAGAAAAGGTATATAACTTTTAAAAAGAAATACATCGTAAAAAAAGAAAAGAAAGAGGAAGAAGAAAAAACAGGTAAAAAAGAAAAGAGCAGCAAGCCTTCCTTCAAGATTTATGAGGAAGAATTTGAGCTGGATGAAGAAGAAAATATTTATAGATTTACAATTGGGAAATACTCTTATGATTCTGATAAAAAGCACTTAACTTTATCATTGGTATTAACTCATTCTATTAAGGCTGATAAAGTTAATGAAGAAGAAGAGAAGTATAAAGTAAAGTGTACTAACATAGGTGAATGTGAGATAACGATTAAAACAGAAGATTCAGGCAAAAAAACTATTTTTAGAGTAAATGATAAAATTAAAGTAAAAAGATTACAACAGATTTTTGAAATCTTAAAAAATGGAATTATATATCACTCCAGTGGTGAAAATTATGGAATTATTCCTGAATTTATAATTGCAGCAGGACTTGAGATACCAGTGCCCGTGTTCCATCCCTTTGTGGAACTTGGCAGAATTTATCCCGAAGCCCTAAATAATTGTTATATACTTGGAGATGGAAATGATAAAAAACTGATATACATTCAAGATATAAAAAATAAGTTTGAGGGGAAACCACCTAAGGATAAATACTACACTGATTGGAAAGAATTTTTAGAGGCCCTTGGATTCAGTGAGTAACAAATGAAGGTTCTAAAAATTCATATATATCAACCCAGTGCTCATTATAGAATACCTTTTAGTTACCAGAGAAGATTCACTTATCCAATTCCTCCGTTGTCTACTGTTAAAGGATTAATCTGCAATATGATGGGGATAAGAACAGGTATTACAAAATGGGAAGAGGACAGACAACTGAAAGAATTAGTGGAAGGGCTTTCTATCGGAATATATGGGGACTTTGAGACTATAGTAAAAGAATATATCTGGTTTAGAAATCTTGAAAGAGATAGTCACAAGTCAAAATTCCATACCCCTTATAATCGGATTTTGGATAGTGTAGTACAGCATCCAGGAGGTCAGATGCCTTTAACAGTGGATGTACTTCATAATGTGAATATATACATTTATATTTATCACAAAGATTATTCTTTTCTCAAAGAAATAGAAAATGCTTTTAAAAACCCAATAAAATGTAATTCCGTTATACATTTGGGTAGAGCTGAAGACTGGTTAATTTTTCAAGAAATCAATCTTATAGAAGAACTACAAAAAAGCAAGGTTTTCAAAATCCCATATTACTGCTGGATACCATCCCCTGCGTATGTTGAGAAGGACCTTATTGTATTTGATAACTATATGACATTTTTTAAAAATCTTCAAGGTAATATGGTGAGATTACCAACCATATACTCTATAGTAGATAATAAGCGGAGCTTTGATGAATTTGCAATAGTAAAACTTTTTGAGAAGGGAAATCTTTCCAAAAGTGTGGAATGCTATGTTGACAAAAATGTGCCTATAATATGTTCAAAATTAATCGGGAGAACTAAGGGTAATGATACTTGCAAAAAGTGAAAAAAGAATTACGCTTTCTCAACATACAAAAGGACTTTTAGAACAATTAGAAGTATTAAGAGCCAAGACAACTTATCTTGAAGATAATCTTTTTTACAATCTATTAAAAATAGTTGCTTTTTGCCATGACCTTGGTAAAGTATCCCCATCCTTTCAGATAAGTGTAAGAAACTGGCAATATAACCCCAATATTCCTTTCCCTGATATACCTCATTCTATCTTTTCTATATTCTGGATAAATCAAAAAGAACTTCAAAGAAGAATTTATAATGAAGACGAACAAAAGTTGTTATTTACTGCAGTTGCCTTTCATCATTGGCGTGAGAATTTTGAAGAGTTGGTTAACTTCTCCAGTAGAGAGCTGAAAAAGGCATTACAGATATTATTAGAAGATCACGAACTAAGAGATAGTTTGCTGCAGAATCTTAAAAATGAATTCAATGATGAAAGTTTTTTAGACTACCATTCATTAATTGGATTTAATAAAGAACTTGCAGAAGAAATAGTCGAAGGGAAGAAATTTTCAGAGATTTTATTTTTGCCATATCTTATAACTTCTCTACCAAGTAAAATAGAAATATCAGATGACACCTTCAAAAAACTTAGGATATTACTTGGTTCACTTTTAAGGTTAGATCATTTTGTTTCTTTCATCCAAAAAGAGGAAATGTTGGACTTAAAGATAGAAATCGAACCAGAAATTAAAGACAAAGTAATACAGTTAATTGATAAAAACATTAAAAGCAAAGGAGGAAAATGCTGGCAGTTAGAAGAAATTCGGAAAAATGACCTATGGAATAAATCTCTAATATTAGTTGCACCAACAGGAAGTGGCAAGACAGAATTTGCTTTCCTATGGTCTGCTGGTGAAAAGACTATTTTTACCTTACCGTTACGAACGGCGGTTAACTCTCTTTATGAGAGAGCAAGAGATATATTTTCTTTTAATAAAACTGGGCTTCTTCATTCAGATGCCGATATTTACATTTATGAAAAGATTGAAAAAAGAGAAATAGACAGACTATCCTGGACAGGTGAAGAAACCGAGTTGATGAGAGTTTTAGAACTTGCACGCCATTTATCCTATCCCTTTCTTGTTTCAACAGGGGACCAGATTTTTCCATCAGCACTTCAATATCCTGGATATGAAAAGATTTTCCTGCCAGCTGGAACTTCTCGTTTGGTAATTGATGAGGTTCAGGCTTATGACCCGAAAGCATGTGCAATTATTATAAAGATGATTGAAGAAGTTACAAAGATGGGCGGAAGATTTCTTTTAATGACCGCTACCCTGCCAGAATTCGTTAAAAGAAATATAGAAAATCGGTGTGGTACCTTTCAATTGATAAATAAATATGAAGGACTTGAAAATTTTAAAAAACATAGAATAGTTTTGAGAGATATAGATATTGAATCAGATGAAGTTATAAATGAGATTACTGGTCATGCCCAAAAAGGCAAAAGAGTTCTTGTAATTCTTAACACTGTCAAGAAGGCACAGAATATTTACGATAAATTAAGGTCGTTATGTAACGATAAATTCTATCTTAAAATATTACATTCTCAATTCTCTTTATCGGAGAGACAGATAAGAGAAAAGGAAATAATAGATGATAAATTCAAAAATCCAAAGCCTGATAATGAGAAGAACGGGAAAATACTTGTAGCTACTCAAGTTGTAGAAGCGTCTCTTGATATTGATGCTGATCTTCTTTTCACTGAGATAGCACCCTTAGATTATCTTGTTCAAAGAATGGGAAGAGTGCTTAGAAGAGTAAGTTATGTTAAAGTTAAAGAGTTTAGATATAACGATGACCCAAATGTTTATATCTGCTTTACAAAAAGAAATTCTCTGGAAATAGAGTCAGGAGAAGGTAGAGTTTATTCCAAAGATCTTTTGTTTATTTCATTAATGCTGATTGCAAAGATGGTCAAAGCATTGAAGAGTGATGAAGTTGAAAAGATTAAGCGAAAACTGCAAGAAATCAGTAATTCTAAAAATAGCCTCAGAAAGAAACGAGAACAGATGGACAAACAGTTTAATACTATATTAAGAAATCTTAAAATAAAAGAAGGCAAAGGAAAGAGAACTTATAAATCTTTTTTAATATCAGAAAAAGACAAAGAAATACTTGTAAGAGAATGCTATGAAATCTTGGATATGATAGCAAATTGTTCTTATTATATGGACGAGTTCTACACCACACTTAACATACTTGATGCAGGATATGTTTCAAATAGAAAGAAAGATGCCCAGAGGCTTTTTAGAGAGATATACACAATTCCGATTATTGCAGGGAATCAGAAAGAGAAATTTAAAAAAGATATAAAAAAATTTGTAAACACACATACTAAAATTAACTATACACAATTTAAAAAAAATGTATTAAATAAATATGTACTTCACTCCTATATTGAAGATTTTCTAATTCCCGTTTATCATTGGCTGGTAGAGATTCCAGATCTATCAAGTGAGAATTATAAAAGATTAAGGAACTGGTTATCTGATATATATGTGGGTACAGGTAATTATGACAATGAGAAAGGGTATCTTAAATGAGAACGATAAGAAGTAGAGACTTACTGACTACTTACCAAAAGGCTTTCTGAAAAGAAAAAATATACCTCTACAAGAACTCGTTGCATTTTGAAATATGATAAACTGAAGGTATCTACCATGGAAATCATAAATCTTGACGAGGTTGATAGCAGATTCATAGAAATAGTCCTAAAGATAGAGAAAGTTCTGTATGAAAGAGGAATTAAGGTATTCACTTGAAAAACTAAAAAAGGCATCTGAACACTTAGAAGAGGCTGTTAAAGAATCATTAGACTTTCAATCTCTCAAGACTACTGGAGTCAGAATAAACTATCTCCACATTTGTGAACGGAAACTTTGGCTTTTTGATAGGGGAATCGGTATGGAGCAGACATCTGATAAAGTGCTTCTTGGAAAGTTACTCGGTGAATACTCCTATCTACGACAGCAGACAAGAGATGTTCTTATTGATAATCTGATAAGGATAGATATCATGGACAAGGATACTATCAGAGAAATAAAGTATTCCAATAAACTTCAAGAAGCTGATAGGGCTCAGATTCTCTATTATCTTTACTATCTGAAAAGACTCGGAGTAGAGAAGAAAGGCATTATTAACTATCCAAAAATGAGGCGGCGCGAGGAAGTGGTGCTTACAGAGGAGGCTGAACGGGGCGTAGAAGAAGACCTCAGAAGGGTTCAGGAGATAATATCCTTGAAGAATCCACCACAGGCAAAGAGGAAACCCTACTGTAAGAAGTGTTCTTATTATGAATTTTGCTGGGTCTGAAGAAAGAGATTACTTCTTATAAATGTCCACTATCGCCTTTGCCTCTTTTAAAATCTGTTCCTTCAGTCTTAAAGGCTCTATCACCTCAACTTCAGCACCGTATTTGAGCACCTCCATTTTTATTTCTCTCAAGTCTGCCACTGGAAAACTTATTATTACTGAACCATCTGGATTCTCCTCAATCCGTTGTTCTGAATGCCAGAGTTGATGCTTCACCCATCTTGCCATTCTTGGAGAAAACTTCAGTACAACCCATTCTGTTGCTGTTCCTTTAAAAATACCAAAAGCAGAACCAAGGTATTCCTTTAGATCAAATAAAGGGTTAGGCACAAATTCTTCATTTAAAATGGTAACTTCTTTCATCCTTGCAAGGACAAAGTCTCTTATCTTATCTCTTAGATGACAATATGCGATCAGATGCCATGTACCAGAATAATTAAGTAGATGATAGGGATCAACAGTTCTATTAGTAATCTCGTCCTTTGAAGGTGAATAATAAGTAAATCTTAGCCTGAGCCTTTTTATACATGCATAAACCACTTGTTTAAATATTTTTTCCGGAGTAATAGTATGTTCAGGTATCTCAACTGAAAAGAGGTCTTCTATTGGAATAGAAACAGTTTTATCCACTACATTAAACAACTTTGAGAAAAATCTGTTTATCTCCTCTTTAAATGCCCCTTCTGCCATCTCCTCCAACAGTCTCTTTGCAATTAAAAGTGTTGTTATTTCTGATGAAGAAAGAAAAGATAGTGGAAATATAAAGGTTTCGTCAGTATAGTAGTAACCCTTGCGATCTGGAGCATACTTAAGAGGGAAAAAGAGTCTGTCACGCATAAATTCAATGTCTCTTTGGGCGGTCTTGGTTGAAATCTCAAATTCTCTGGCAAGCTTAGTTGCATTAGGATATCTACCTCTTCTTACTTGTCTGTCAAACCAGAGGATACGCTCATAGACATTTCTCGCCCCCATAGAAAATTTTATCATATTGGCAATAAATTGTTCACTGATCCTAAACTTGCCTTAAACTTGCTATTAACCTTTGTCAAAATACAATCAACGAGACAGTCCTTACACAAAATGAATCTGGCCATTTAAGGTTACCACAGTCTGTTTTCTAATCAAAAAAGAGACAACATAAAGCCAAGATAATGGAAAGCCCTCTACAGATCAGACGAAGGGACTCTTTTAAATCTAAGTAGAATCGCTTTCTATCTGAGTAGGAATTTCTTACAAAAGCAGTAACAATGGTAAAAGCATCTGACATCTTGTGGCACCACTGATGGAATGCCTCTGCCTCTTTGTCTATTTTGAGTACAAGCACAAGTTCAAAAGTAGTACTACCGTTACTTTTTACTGCATCTTCAGGATTTTCTACGATGTTTACTACATTCTGAAAAAACTCTTTTAAATCATTTAAAGGCTTTTCAAACAGTGCCGAAAACAGATGTTGTCCTTCTTCAAATCCTTCTGGAAAGGGTTTCTGCCAAAGTGTATGAAATAGATGAACGAACCTCTTCACCAAAATCCTTATTTCCTGTACAGACTTTTCTACTTCATCTCTCTTTACCGGTTCTGAAGAGGCTAAAACTTTGCCAGTTCTATTTATAGCCTCTTTAATGTTAAGAAATATCCTCTCTAATTCTCTTAACCATCTGAACAAATAGGATTCACTAAAGATATCATGAGGGCTGCCTTTTGGTAGAGGTTTCTCCTTAAGAGCTCGGTTTATCTCAATGATGAGAGGTTTTAGCCCTTTCACAAACCATATGTAATGGTCGGGCACTATGAATTCCATGGTTCTTCCTATCAATTTTGAAAGCTCTTAATTTGAGATTAAAACATTGTATACCCCATTAGATGTCCTATGTACTCAGATATAATTCAAATATGGGACGGATGTATTACATATTCTCAAACGGAAGACTAAAACGAAAAGACAATACAGTCTATATTGAGAATGAGGAAGGTCAGCGAAGGGCTATTCCTGTTGAAGATATCACTGCCATTCATATATTCGGAGAGATTGAGCTGAACACAAAACTCTTAAACTTTTTATCACAGAAAGGAATTACAGTACATGTATACAACTATTATGGCTTTTATACAGGTAGCTTTATGCCAAGAGACAGAAATGTATCTGGAGAATTAACTGTCAGACAAGTTGAGTATTATCTTGACAACGAAAAAAGATTCTATCTTGCTGTGAGTTTTGTGGAGGGCGGAATCTTCCACATGCTCAGGAACCTCAGAAATTACAAAAAAACCGAAGAATTTCAGAAGTTAATCCAACATGAACTGAACAGGGCATTTGAGATAGATAATATCAGTGAACTTATGGGATGTGAAGGACGAGCAAGAGAAAGTTACTATCAAGCATTTAACTTCATATTTGGTGGAAGATTTAATATGAAAAAAAGAGAAAAACAACCTCCTACAAATCCTGTAAATGCTCTGATTTCTTTCGGTAATTCTGTAATGTATTCAACGATACTTACTGAAATTTATCATACTCAACTGAATCCAACAGTAAGCTATCTTCACGAGCCAAGCCAAAGACGATATTCATTGAGTCTTGACATTGCAGAGATATTTAAACCACTTATAGTAGATCCTGTAATATTTAGATTGGTAAATAATAGAATATTGAAACTCGAGGATTTTGACGAAGATGTAAATTATTGTTATCTTACACCTGAAGGCAGAAAAAAGTTCTTAAAAGAGCTTGATGCAAAACTGAACACCACTATAAAACACCGTAAACTTAGACGTAAGGTTTCGTATAGAATGCTTATACGGCTTGAGTGTTATAAATTAATAAAACACTTTCTTCAAGATGATCTTTATAAGCCCTTTAAAGCATGGTGGTAATAATATATGCCTTACTTTATAATCACATATGATATCTCAGAAGAAAGAGTTAATAAGGTTAGAAAAACCCTTAAAAAATATTTCATGTGGGTTCAGAATTCTGTGTTTGAAGGAGAGATAGGGATAGGAAAGCTTCAACAATGCATAAATGAACTACTTGAGATAATCAATCATGAAGAAGATTCAGTATACTTTTACCAGATAGACAATCGTCACAACTGTGCGAAGATGGTGTTGGGGATAGAAAAAGAAATGACTGACCACTTCCTTTAAGGTTGCAGTGAACTTCTTTTTGAGTTTTTTCAAACAGTGTTGATATCATTAACATTTTTGGCTATTTTGTATGAAAATTGAAAATACAACCAAAGGTTTGCTGCAAAAAATTTATTTTTATAAACTCACACAAATCATCCATTTTTAGCTCAACATATTGAAAAACCAATCATTCCAAATGTGATATAATTATTGTAATAGAAAGGGGGGTTTTATTTGAACTATGTGGGATATAAACGAGGGAGAGAAAGTCGTCCTTCAACCAAGCCCCCTTGTTTTATTTGAACTATGTGGGATATAAACGTTTCAATACCAGCATATTCTAATAAATGTCCATATGTTTTATTTGAACTATGTGGGATATAAACGTGGAGACGATAGAAGTAGATGGAGGGGAGTACCATGTTTTATTTGAACTATGTGGGATATAAACTCTAATTGCTTAAAGAAGTGGAGTGCGGAGGCATGTGTTTTATTTGAACTATGTGGGATATAAACCAATCTTTCTTCAGGAGGAAGACAAAATCTTCTTCCGTTTTATTTGAACTATGTGGGATATAAAGGTGGAAAGACCTATAGCAGAAACATCCCGACCTCTACGAAAGAGCAGAACGTTTCGAAGAAAACACCAGAAGCAAAAATGGCGTTACGGTTACATTAAGACCTTCAGAAGAAAGTCTCAGGACGCTTCGTCAAGCCTTCGACACGAAAGGAGCTCGTCTTTTTGACCACGATTTTGAAGATCTCAAGCCCTGCCGATGTCTGACCTGACTCCTCCTGGCCTCACCTCTGCCTTTTCCGCACTACAGATGGAACTTCAGAAAGATTCTCTTTTCTCGAAATTGCTCTCGTCCAGACCTCCTCCAGTACCTTAAGGCTTTCTTCTTCAGGCACCTTCCACAGCTTCCTCGAGTAGTTCCGCAAAAAGTCTTCGACATTCTTTCTAAACATAAACATCTGTTCTGACACGGGACTGTCCAGAACGGCGTACTCCACGACGCTCAAAAGCTGATCAAGGGTAAGTCTAAACTTCTCTACGAGAAAGATGGCGTCGTTTAGGTTTTTTGGTAGTATCGACAGAGTTTCTTGCTCAAAATCTCAAGCGGATGTGCTATCTTAAACACTATCTGATTCCTGGTAAGGTAAAGTTTTGAGGGAAATCTGTCCCTCCTCACGCTGACCATCCACCAGTGCGTAACGTCTTCAGAAAAGTCCACAGGAACGCCCTTTAAACGGAAAAACTCGTCGAGCAAAGTTGCTACTCTAACCTTGCTTCTGCATCGAAAGTCAAAGTCCACGTCCAGAGTGCTTTCACCACCGTAGAGGCAACGGCAGTGCCTCCTACAAACCTGATCTCAAGAGGCTCTGAAATTCCGTTTTCGTCTAAAAACTCTCCGAGCTCTTGTATCAACCGCTCTATTTTTATCTCTGGTAAGCATAACTCAACTTCAAAACCGTACTTACGTTTTCGTCCACGTCTTTATACAGGTTTTTGGAAACCTCGCCATAGTCAGAATCATAATTGCTAAATTCAAAACCACAGGCACGAAGTCTGGGTTTCAAGATCGTCCTCAACCTAAAGGCAGTGTCAACCACTTCCCGAGGAATCCTTTCCCTGTCTGGCAAAACCTCATAGAACAGGGTAACTATGGCAACGAAGTCCTTCTTCTCGGCCTCTGACAAAGAAGGTCTGTTCAACCTGTTTAACACGTCGAGATAGTAAGCAAGGTGTTCTTTTCTAAGGACCCCATCCATATCGTTATTTTAACACATTCCCAAGACGCAATATTACTTAAGACACTGCTATCTATAAGATAAAAGACGTCTAATGAGAGTTAATCTCATAGACATAGACAACTCCAAGTTTCCTAACCTTGCCCTGATTGCCTCAAAACAAAGTTTGGATGGTAATTACGCAAACCTCATACACATTTAAAGAAATTTTCCATGAATGATTTAAAAAAGGAACTGGGCATAACATCCCGTGAAGTAGCTCTGGTAATAGGTGGTCCTCTTTTGATGCTCATGAAATACTCCAGCGGTTAATGTAGGATAGATTATAAAATTTTTGTTATAATTTTTGTTTCAAAATATTTTAATTACATGAAAAAATCCTTTATATGAGTGGGCTAAACTTGTAATTTTTTATCTTTGGAGGAAAAAATATGCGATTTTGTACAGTTGTTAATTGTATGGATGGACGAGTTCAATTACCAGTAATCAAATATCTGTTAAAAAGGTTTAATGTGGATTTTGTAGACTCTATTACTGAAGCAGGGCCAAACCTGATTTTGTCAGAACAGAAAGACCATGTCTTAGTTCGGTCAATTCTTGAAAAACTGAAGATTTCGGTCGAAAATCATAATTCTGTGGGAGTCGCTATTGTCGGCCATTATGATTGTACAAAAAATACAGCCTCTAAAGAAGAACAGATTGTACATATCCAAAAGGCAATACAACTACTTCGGCAGCAATACAAAAATTTAGAAATAATAGGCTTGTGGGTTGATGAAAATTGGGAGGTTCAAGAAATTCAAGGAACTTAGAAACAAATACTTAACCTTTCTCTATAAAGTTGCTCTCAAGCCTTTTTGATATTTCTTGCTGTTTCATCCAATTACCATAGAGTTTACCTACTGGTAGTAGTTTGTTAATTGTTTTTTTCAAGGTATCAGTAATTGGAACAGCAGAGGAGCCCCTAAAAGGTGTCTGTGGCAGAGGCATAAAGGTATGGGCATGGATTTTGGCTCCCTTAGAAGCAAGCTCTTCCATCAGCTTCGCAGTAAGTTTCTGATCTTCCTCGGTCTCCCCAGGCAGTCCAAATATAAAATCCACATTTGCTACCAACCCGAACTTTTTTGTCAGCTCCACTGCCCTTACCACATCCTCTACAGTATGCCCTCTTCTGCAAAGGTCCAACACCCGCTGACTGCCTGACTGAGCCCCTATAACAATATTCCTGTTGTCACAGTAACGTATTATAATCTCCAGTGCCTCCTCGGTCAGATGCTCAGGTCTTACCTCTGAAGGGAAGGTGCCAAAGAATATTCTCCTTTTTTCTCCCAATATTCTCCGCATCCTGGACAATAGCTCCTCTATAGCTTGGAAATTCATACTCCTGCCATCCAAGGAGCCGTAAGAAAGGGCATTGGGTGATATAAACCTAAAGTCTCTTAAACCTCTTTTCTTAAGAAGGGATATATATTTTAAGATGGTGTCAATACTCCGATGTCTTACTGGTCCACGAAAAAGATAAGGTGTCTGACAGTAATGACACTTAAAGGGACATCCTCTTGTTATCTCTAAGGGGCCGACAAAACCAAATCTAAAGGAAAAAGGGCTAACCTTTTCGATATCTACTGGAGATGCCCAGCCTGTAAATATATACTCACCTTCTCTGCAATAGGATATACCTCTAATCCCATATATTAACAGGTTATCTGCCAGAGTTCTTAATAAAAAGACAATCGTCTCTTCGCCTTCTCCTCTTACCACAATATCAGCACCCATAGAGAGAACCTGTTCTGGAGCACCTGTGGGATGAGGCCCTCCTGCTACTATAATTACTCTGTCTCTGCAAAGGTTACGGACCTCTTTTATCAAACTCTCCGTTTCCCATACCTGTGCGGTAAAGAAAGAGATGCAGAGTATTGCTTTACTGTACACCTGCTGTATCTCTCTTAATTCTGTAAGGAGTTCTATTCTATCAGTAATAAAATATGGTTTGATTTTATTGGATTTGAGTATTTCTTCAGATGCTCCTATAATTGCATTAAAACTGTATCTATTCTGTCTTGTTATGTAAAAAACAACGGCTGCTGAATCCTTAGAAGGCATGGCCTATACTGAAGTGAAATTCTCCTGAACTCTCTCCAGGTTTTCTGTCCAGCTTATGCCCATAGTCGATCCTTAGAGGACCCACAGGGGTATTATATCTGATCCCTACTCCAGCAGTATATCTGAGGGTCATATCAATATCATCAATTCTTCTCCATACATTTCCTGTATCAACAAAAAAGACTATCCCAAATCCTTTCCCAACATCTGTTCTAAGCTCAAGATTACCCTGTAAGAATGCATTACCTCCTGTAGGGTTACCATCTTCACCCTTGGGACCAAGACTATCCTGTGGAAATCCTCGTACACTATTTCTTCCTCCCAGAAAGAATCTCTCAACTATTGGTAGATCAACTGTCTTGCGATAGCCTTGAGCAAAACCGCCTTTTAGTGAAAGGGCAAGCACTGACCTTTCTGTAACCGTCCTATAGTAGCTCCAGAATAGACTCAATTTAATAAAATCTGTCTCACCTAAAAAATAGGTGCTCGCAAGCTTCAAAGATGCACCAGCAAGAAAACCCTTCCGAGGATTAAAGGGGTTGTCTCTTGTATCATAAAGCACTGCTGGAGTAATGCTACTTATTGATAGATATCCTCTGTCCTTTTCTGAAAGCACTATATCTGGCCTTATATCAAAAGTCTTTACTACAGAATACTCGTATTTAAGACTACCCTTTAGGTTATCTCTAAGCTCTCTTTCTGTTAATAATTCAAAAGAGTATTTTCTAATCTTATACTTTGTTTCTCCTGTATCAATATTCCTCTCTTCTCTCAATTCACCAGAAAAAGTACTTCTCAAAACAATCTCTCTACCTCTAAAGTAGGGTTCCGTATAACTAACTATAATCTTCTTTTTTACTCCACTAAGCTCAACCCTTATCCTACCGATCCTGTTCATACCCCAAAGGTTTTTATAGCTCAAGTCAAATGCTGCTCTAAACTCCTCATATTCTCCATATCCTACTGCAAGCTCTAATGAACCTGGATTAGCCTCTTTAAGGCTGATTAGAATATCTTTTCTGTTGTCTCCCCCATCTAAGAGTTTCACATCCACATCTTTAAACAGACCAGTCTGATAGAGCCTTCTTGATATCTCAGGCAATATTTCCAGATTCAGAGTCTCTCCTTCTTTCAATTTAACCTCTCTTAGTATCACCTCTGACCTGGTTAATAAATTCCCCCTCACAATAACCTTACCAAGGCTATACTGTGTTGCTTCTTTTATTTCAAGGGTGACAATGACCTCCTGTCCATCAAAATCAGATTTTATGTCTACTGAAATATTAATAAATCCCTTCTGTCTGTACATCCTGAGCACCCTCTTCTTTCCATCGAGAAGATCAATCTCATTATATATCTTTCCCTCTTTTATGCCAAAGGAACTGAGTATCTCCTTTTCGGAGATAATTCTATTACCTTTAACTGCAATCCTCCCGATATAATATTGTCGTCCCTCATTTATCTTAAAGGTGATGTCAACACTTCTCTGAGATGAATTAATATCCACATCAGCCTCCTCAATTGTGGCATCCATAAATCCAAGTCCCCTATAAAGGGCGATTATACTATTTCTGTCTGTCTCAAACTTCTTTGGGCTGTACACTTCACCTTCCCTAAGGTTCAGCACCTCTTTCAGTATTTTCTCAGGAAGATTTGAGTTAATAAACCTTATACTCCTGACAATAAATCTCTCTCCTTCATTGATAAAAAATACTATCTTGACCAATCCCTCCTTCTTCTGTACTACAGGTGCTACTTGGGCCTCAAGATATCCTCTGTTTGTATAAAATTTAAGTATTTCATCAGCAAAAGACTGAACCGTCTCCTCATTTATCTCTACAAAATCGCTCTCCATCACTAATTTTTTTAATATGGAATCACTTACTTTGGCATTTCCCTTAAAAAACACAACCATTTTTTCACCAGTAGAAACAGGTATCCTTAAGACCCCATCTGAAAACACCGGTGGACCCACTTTCGGATTGTAATAACCAAGAGACTTAAGATATCTTCTTAAGTTTGCAAGCCCTTTTTGTATTTTATCTAAATTATATACCTCACCAGGCCTTATTTTAAGCTTATCTTTTAGTTTCTTTGAAACCCCATTGATTATTATCTTATCTATAACCAATGGATGACCTTCTTCCACTGTTATCTTTAAGATAACCAAGGAAGGGTTGGGCCCTTTTTTAACCTCCATCTCTATAACTGAAGAGGGATAACCAGAGTTTTTCAGATATTCATATAACCTCTCTTTTGCCCTTTTTAATATCTTGGGTCTCAATGGTTCACCTTCCTTGAGTATCAACCCCCTCTTTATATAACTATCTGTAAGTACAGTATTTCCTTTTATCTCTATCTTCCATATAAACCTCTTCTCTTTCACTGTTATTATCAAAGTCTCTGCTTCATATTCTATAACTATATCCTCAAAAATACCCTTTCTGAATGCCCTCTTTACTGCAAAACTCAGTTCATCTGTTCTGATACTTACACCTCTTTTAATTCCCAGAAGATATAAAAACTCTCTTTCTGAACATAGATGTAGCCCTTTAATTTTTATCTCACTAATAAATACCTCTCTTGAGTTGTTACTGTTAAAGGCCCATGAGCCAGGAGAACTACAAGACAGAAGAAGAAACAACAATATTAAAAACCGTACTGCCTTGGTTTTATCAAAACAGCTCATCTGAACTCCAGTCTGAACTTAATGTCTCCACCAATAAGGCCCAGCTCATCCCTCTCACCCACCAGAGAGACCCTGTTGCTGAGTTGAAACTCTACTCTAAGTAGTTGTTCTGTTTCTGCTCCGATTGTTGTGGTATAAGTAACATAGAGTCTGTCTGAAAGAAGCCTCTTGTATACTGTCACTCTTGGCCCCAGGGTTCCGGTAGTCTCTATCACGGAAGGCTCTAATTCAATTCTGTCAAATCCTGTAAGGCTGCGGAGTCTCTCCTGAAGTGTCTCCTGCAGCTTTCCTGTAATGAACATTGTTGCCTCTGAGGCGCCAATTCCTCCTTCAAGCCCCTTTACTCCTGAAGAGAGGCTTCCTACTGTGAGAAGACTCAGGATATCCACCTCATCCAGTGAGGGCTCTGAACTAAGGGATAGATTGAATTCATCTATATAGCCATTAAGATTCAAAGTTATGTTATAGCCTTTTACAGAAGTAACTGCAGTAATATCTATATAGGGATTTATTTCTGTTGGCTCTGTAAAGTCTGCAGACGCATTCACCACAGTAAACTGATTATTTCTGAAAAATACTTTACCTCCAAGCAGTTCAACTCTTCCTAAGAGGGTGGGAGAATAGGCAGTGCCTGTCAGAATAAGGTCTACCCTCGCAGGTGCGCTAATTATATTATTGTCAATTATAATATTATCCTCTCCAGAGATGCTGATATTAAGTGAAACACTCCTAAGTCTTTCATTCTTAGCTGTCACCATAGGAGTCTTTTTACTAAGAAGCATCTGCCTCCAATCGATATTCCTCGTAAACCTTGCCCTCAAAATCCTTATATCACCACTCACGAGGGTCTCTTTATTACTCTCTGTAATTAGAAGTTCTGCTGATATATCTGCATTCAGGCCGTCAAAGGGTCTGAGTATCATCTTCTCTGTAGAAAACTCAAAGGTATATCTTCTCAGCGAAATGCCTTCAAACCTCCCTCCACCCTTTATTATGAAACTACCCCCTGAAAATCTACCAGTTAGTTCCTCTACAACAAGTCTATTTTCATCCACATAGGCATACCCATTTATACCTGTAATCCTTCCTCGTATGCCTTTGAACTCTAAGGAAGCATCCTCTAAGGAGATACCTCCATTAATCAGAGGTGAATCCCAGGTACCTGTTATAGAAAAAACAAATTCAGAGTGCCCTCTTAGATACTCCAGCTTTTTAAAGAATGGTTTAAAAGGAGCAAGATAAGTGGTACCATATATTGTCACCTCTATCTCTCTGTCAGGGATAAAATACCCTGCTAATTGGAGTACTGCAGGACCTGACCTCAGTTTTACTTGTTCTATACTTACTTTATTGTTCTCATATCTAAAAACAATAGGACCTTCATTAATAACCGTCCTTTCGAAAAGAGTAAACTGGAGAGTATCAAGACCTGTAATCATAGTAATGTCTCCATTTATTCCTTTTACTTCCACTCTACCTCCCATTACCAAGAAGAAATCTTCTGGAAGAGCGCTACTGAAGGAAAGGAGAAAATCTTCATAGCTGTCTTTCTTAAACAAAAAAACCATTGCCCAAATAATCCTCTTCTCTATACTGATCTTCCCCTTCATATCTACTCTCTCTTTTAAGAAACTGCCAGAGAAATCTCCTTTCAGGTGAGTCATATTACCTTTGATACTACCGATATTTACCCAATTTTTCTCTATATCCTTAGCCCTAACCTCCGCATCTATTTCTATAGAAGGAGATTTTAGAGGTCCTTTGATAACACTACTACCTTCAAGCCTTACAGAAAAAGGCAAATTCATGGAGAGAACATCCTCACCCAAGAGGAATTCTATTCTACCTGAATCTATATGGTTGTTCTGTATTCTAAGGTCTCCTTTGATAAAGGAGATACCTCTCTTAAGAGTAAACTCCTTTACTACAAGCAGAGAGTCTTTAAGCATAAAATCTGCCTGTAGGTCTCCTATGGTTGTGCTGTCTGCTTTTAGACTCTCAGCGGAGATTCTACCTCTAAAAACAGGATTCTTTATACTTCCAGTAATCTCTCCTTTATAGTTAAATCTGCCTTTTAGATCAACCCCTTCAGTATTAAGAGATGCTATTTCTTCAAGATAACCTATTGGAAAGCCCTCGATATTAACAAAAAGAGACAGAGTAGGATCATCAAACTCAAATAACCTGTCAGTGCCTGTGTTAATAAGACCTCTGAAGGAGTATCTTCTATTTTTATCCCTTCCTGAGAGTTCGGTTATAAGTATAAACCTTTCTCTGTATCTCGTCTTGAACTCAAAGGAACCAAAATCCCTTCCTCTGAATCTAAAGTTGGATATCTTTCCCATAGCATATATATCAGCAGAGGAGAGTCTGCCTCCAACAGTGATATCAATACTTCCTTTTCCTTCTACATTAATGTTTTTAAATACTCTCCTCAGCTCTTCAACAAAGAGGGTACCATTCATATAAATTCTATCCTTCCCAAGATCTACAAGACCTCTGCTTTTAATCATAGCGCCTTCACCAGCTATACTAAGCTCATCAAGTATTAACAGTTCTCCCTTTTTATAAAATCTGCCACTGATATCTGTAATCCTGTCTATAACTCTATCTGGATTCTCTTGGGGTGGTGTATGGTACGAGAAGAATCCTTTAGGATTTAGTTTTCTCCCCTCAGAGGTAAGAACACCTGAAACTTTACCCTCTCTCAGACCAGGGTCCCATCCCATCAGTTTTAGCAGTGGGGTGCTGTCAAGACCCTCTGCTAAAACCCTCAATTCATACCATGTAACCTTAGGAAGGTTAATACTCACCTCAGCAATTGCTTTCCCATTGTATGCCTTAACCTTTCCCTCATAGAACCTCATTCTATGATTCTTATACCCTATCTTACATCTCACCTCATCAACATCCACTCCATAAAGAAATCCTTTCTCCATCACTGCCTTGAGTTTAAGCATAGGAGCCCTAAGCGGACCTTTAATAATACCAGCAAAGGTAACAGGCCCTCTGATAGGCTCATCTTCTCCAAGCCACTGCAGGAGTCTCTCCACAAACACTTTCCCTTTTACATCTAAATCCATCGTCAGAGTGTTAGTATATAGATCTCCTTTTACTCTTACAATAGAGTCTTCTGAGGAGACAAAGAGCCTGTTTACTGAGACATGTCCGTCTTTAAAGAAGAGTTCTCCCGCTGTTTTACCTCTGAATTCACCTTTTCTATGTCTGAGTGTCAAGAAATTTATACCAAGAGATAGGGTTTTCTTACGAAGGCTAAACTCTCCCCAAATATCCTCTGCATTAAGTGAAAGACCTTCTCCTTTTATATATATATATCCTTTACGAAATACTATTCTATCAACCACAATCTGCCATTGGTCTTTGGTTCTACCCAATACGGGCAATCCAGCCCTTTTTTGCACAGGTATGAGACCAAGAAGGTCTTTCTCGATCCTCTGCTCTGTAGAGGTTAGTCTCATTATAGATAGCTCTGCTCGTGTTATCCTAACCATCTTCTGCAGTAGAGCAGAATAGCTGATATAAAGTCTTATCTTCTCAATGCTACCTAAGGGAACATCTGTATTGGAACTAAACTCCAGGCCTTCAATACCCAGCATCAGTGGAAAGGGATTGATATAGATCCGTTCTGCCTCAACATTAAGTGATAGGGCCTCAGAGATACGGGGCAGGAGCATATGTTTTAGATACTTGGACGCACTCTCGGACCTACCATATAAATAAAAAAAAGAGATGGTTCCGATTATAAACAGTAGCAAAATATAAAATACTATCCTTTTCATTATTCGTATCTCAGAGCAACAATAGGGTCATACAGGGCAGCCTTTCTTGCTGGATAAACACCAAAGAATATTCCCACCATCCCAGAGAATACAAAAGCCACTATCACACTCCACCAGGCAACCTCTACTGGTAAGAAAGAAATGAATCGAGGTATAAGCATTGCTATTGTTACACCCGCTGTTACCCCTATTCCACCACCAGTAAGACTCAGTATTGTAGATTCTGTTAAAAACTGAAAGAGGATATCTCTGTTCTTTGCTCCTACAGCTTTTCTAATACCTATCTCTTTTGTCCTTTCTCTGACAGACACAAGCATTATATTCATAATTCCTATTCCACCAACTACAAGTGAGATAGCTGCAATACCAGCCAGTACAGCAGTCATAATACTCAGCACTTTACCCATCACATCAAGCATCTCATCCTGACTTAGTACAGTAAAGTCTTCTCTGCCTGCATGTCTTTTCCTCAAGATATTCTTTATATCTCTCTTTGCCTCTTCAACCACCTCTGCACTCCGAGCCTTTACAGTGATATTAAAGAGTGCATCTGTATCAAAGAGTTCTGATGCAGCAGTTGTGGGGATAAACACTACATCATCAAGATCATAACCAAGGGTGACCCCCTTCTTTTTCATTATCCCTATCACCCTATATCTCCCATCTCCTATCTTAATAAATGCACCTAAGGGATTTCTGTCTCCAAAAAGGTCTCTCTTAACAGTTCTGCCGAGGATACATACTCTTCTTCTCATCTGAACATCATCTGTATTGAGACTTCTACCAAGCTCTACTCTCAGATTTCTCGCTGGAAAGTACTCCTCAGTTACCCCTACAATATAGGTATCCCTGCTCTGTCCCCTGTATTTGACCCATGAGGTACCAACAATCACAGGAACAGCATATTTTATATGAGCAGATCGTCTTTTAATAAGAAGGGCATCATCATAGACGAGCTTCCTTACTGCTGACGTACCCATATGCATACCGCCCTCTTTAGCGGTCTTACCTGGCACAACTATAAGTATATTGGTGCCTAAGGAACCGAACTCCCTTTTTATATACTGCCTCGCACCTTCACCTATTGAAACCAAAAGTATAACAGCAGAGACACCAATAATTATACCCAACATTGTAAGTGCAGACCTCATCTTATTCGTCTTTAATGCATCAAAGGAGATGAGGATTGTCTCAAAAACATCCATCTTGACAAATCCCATCCTTTATTGTTACAACCCGTTCTGCATATTTAGCTACATCCCTCTCGTGGGTAACAAGGATTATTGTAGCCCCTTCTTTATTCAGACTTTTAAATATCTCCATCACCTCATGACCTGATCTACTGTCCAGATTGCCAGTAGGTTCATCGGCAAGTATAACAGAGGGAGTATTTATAAGGGCCCTTGCTATTGCCACCCTCTGCTGCTCGCCTCCAGACAGCTCAGATGGCCGATGTTCAGCCCTCTCAAGAAGACCTACCTTCTCAAGCATCTTCATTGCCAGATCCTTTCTCTCTCTGGCATTAACCCCCGTATATATCAATGGAAGCTCCACATTCTTCCATGCAGGCATTCTCGGTAAGAGATTGAAACTTTGAAAGACAAACCCTATCTTTCTATTTCTTATCTCGGCCAGCTCTCTATCATCCCGCTCTGTTACCTCAACCCCTTCAAGGATATATCTTCCTTCTGTAGGTCTGTCAAGGCATCCTATAATATTCAGCAGAGTAGACTTGCCAGAACCCGAAGGTCCCATTATAGCAACAAACTCTCCCTTTTTCACCGTTAAGTCAATACCTTTTAGAACTTCGATAGAAACTTTTCCTAAAAAGTATATCTTTCTTATATTCACAAGTTTTATTATCTCCTCATCCATAAGATTATATTTTAACCTGTATCACCCATGGTATGCCAGCAACTCTCAATACCTAAATCCATGATTGATTCTGGTCAAATTATATCTAACATAAAGAGGGGCTGCCTCAAATCTGTTTAAGGAATAATAGATAAACTCTGGGCGAATTTAGACCTAAGGGGTTATCTCCATTAGATCATGGGCAATCAGGATCATACCTTTAAAAACACTGGAACACTGTCTAAGCAATATATCATCTGATACACCTACAGGATAGATATGAGACAGCACAAGCGTTCTAACCCCTGCCTTTTTAGCAAGAATACCACATTCTCTCGGGGTCATATGACCCTGTGCCTTCATCTCATCTGGGAAGGAACAGTCTGCAATAAGGATATCTACACCTCGAGAGAAATCTACAAGGGCATCAGAATAATCAGCATCACCAGTGAATACAACTGACCCTGAAGAGGACTCAAACCTATAGGCCACACTGTCATCTGAATGAATTGTCTTAATCGAGTATAGCATATTTTCTTCGACCATTATCTTTTCCTTAGGAATCAATGTCTCGATAACAAACCCCTTTGGTTTTCTTATCAGAAACAGTAAACATTCCTGATAAAAAGTGATTGCTTTATGGGGAGCAACAATAAGAAGAGGCTTCTTTCTCCTGACTCCTGGAGCAGCAACAAGGGCATGAATCAGAGGCATGAGGTCTGAGATATGATCAGAGTGGGCATGGGTTATAAATACCCCATCTATGTCTCTATAATCATGACCTGCTCTCAATAGCTGTATCAGGGTTCCACTTCCACAGTCAACTAAGTATTTATGTCTTCCTGTTTCTATCAAATACGAAGGTGATGCCCTCTTCAGAGACGGAACACAGGTGCCACTGCCAAGCACTGTTACCTTCATCTGAAATTCTCCAGCTCCTTTAGGGCAAATCTATCGGCGTATTTTTCTATTTTGCCTTTTAATCTGAATAGCTCGAGCCTCTTATTGATGGAATGTCTGTCACCAGATATTGTATGGGTCAGCACAGCAGCAAAAAAATTTTTATTTCCTGCCTTTGAAGTATGACCAACTTCATGGAGAAAAAGAAAGGGATAGACATCTGAGGTATTGAGTTTAACATTCAGTTCCCTTGAGAGTTTGTGTGATACAGCCTCCAGATCAAGCTCTGGATTCAGATACACAGAGTAAGGTCTCTTATGACTCTGGCTCATGTTACAGAAGGCAAACTTACCTGTGCTCCATGAACCATCAGGTCTGTCTCCTTCAAAACCGATATAATCAATACCATACTGATCAGCATATCTGAACATCTTCTCAACATCAATTAGTCCTTCGATCTTCTGGAGTTTTTTCTTAAGCTGTATCCACTCCTCTGTAAATAATCCTTGGTATTCTTTTAGAGAAGTCCTTAAAATGATACCAAACAGGGGTACGGATAATACATACTCTTCACCAGAGATCCTTTTAAGGGTTGATCTTTTTATAAGAACAAGAAATATTAATATTCCTCCAACAATACCCGTTATAAAAAACAGATATGTTGTGCCCATTTTTATCCTCCTTCACATTTAGGCTATAAATTTATTATATAATTAATAAGCTAAGGTTTTTCACATTATAAAAACAAGAAAGGAGACAAAATGGTTACTATAACCTCTATAGCAGCCAGAAAGATGAAAGAAATACTCCAGAAAGAAGGCAAAGAAAACTGGGGGATTAGACTGTTTGTTTACGGAGGTGGTTGATCAACCTCATACGGCCTTGATTTTGCCGAAACTCCCCTGGAAGGGGATGAGATTGTGGAAAAGGATGGGGTAAAGGTGTTTATAGACTCCTATACGCTGAATCTTCTTCCTGATGTAGAGATCGACTATGTGGAAAACGATTTTACAGAGGGCTTCCTTCTTAAAGGGTTAAAGGGAGGGTGTTGTTCATAGACAAGGAGCTCTAATGTTTCCTACGCACAGACCAAGAAGACTTAGAGGAACAGAAACAATAAGACGGATGGTAAGAGAGACTACCCTGTCTCCAGATGACTTTATTTATCCTCTCTTCGTTACTTATGGCAGAGATGTAAAGAAACCTATAAGATCAATGCCTGGATGTTATCAGCAATCCGTGGACAACATCGTAAGGACTGCCAAAGAGATCTTCTCTCTTGGTATCCCAGGAGTGATCCTTTTTGGGATTCCAGAGCATAAGGATGAGATAGGCTCTGAGGCCTTTTCACCTGAGGGAGTGGTACAGCAGTCAATAAAGGCGATAAAAGATTCTGTGCCTGAACTAATGGTTATTACTGATGTATGTATGTGTGAATATACAAGCCACGGGCATTGTGGTATTGTAAAAGACGGGGAAGTGTTGAATGACCCTACTCTTGAACTTTTACAGAAAGAGGCTGTATCTCATGCATATGCTGGTGCTGATATGGTAGCTCCATCAGACATGATGGACGGGAGGGTAAAGGCTATAAGAGAGGCTCTTGATAGAGAGGGTTTCACAAATATACCTATTATGAGTTATGCAGCAAAATACGCCTCTGCCTTCTATGGCCCCTTTAGAGAGGCGGCAGAATCTGCTCCACAGTTTGGTGATAGGAGGTCCTATCAGATGGACCCACCTAACAGGAGAGAGGCATTAAAAGAAGTGGCTCTTGACATTGAAGAGGGGGCAGATATTGTGATGGTAAAACCGGCTCTTGCATATCTTGATGTTATATCTGATGTGAAGAATATGTTCGATGTTCCTGTAGCAGCATATAATGTCTCAGGAGAGTATTCCTTAGTAAAGGCTGCAGCAGAGTTAGGATGGATAGACCATGACAGGATAATGATGGAGATACTCATCTCAATAAAAAGGGCAGGGGCAGACATCATCCTTACATACTTTGCCCCTGAGGCAGCAAAGATACTTCAAGGATGAAGCCTATGGATAAGGAGAGAATCGAAGAGGCCCTTGAGTTGATATGGGTACTGAAAGAAGAGGGCACTTCTGGTTTGAGAACATTCCGGGGATGCTCTGATGATGAAGATATTGATGGAATTATCGAGGAATTGAAAAAAAGAAACCTGATTACCATATCCGATGATCAGATCGCCTTTACTGAAGAAGGACACAAAATAGCCAAAACCATAATACGAAGACATCGTCTTGCTGAAAGACTCTTTGCAGATGTCTTTGAAATGAAAGAAGAGACCATACACGAAGATGCTTGCAAGATGGAACACATCCTGAGTGAAGAACTCACTGATAGTGTATGTACATTTCTTGGACATCCTCCAACATGTCCTCACGGTAAACCCATCCCGCGGGGAGAGTGTTGCAAGAAGTATAGTGTAGATGTCTCTCCCTTGGTAATGAGACTGACTGACTTCGAGGTAGGACAGAAGGGTAGAATTGTCTATATCGTACCTTCAGACCCTTCAAGATTAAATAGATTAAATTCAATTGGTATTAATGCTGGCTCAGAAATAAAACTTATCCAACGGAGACCTTCTGTGGTTGTAAATGTTGAGGAAACCACTATAGCACTTGATCCTGAAATAGCAAAAGAAATCTTTGTTAAACGTGCTTCTTAATGGGCAAGAGCACCTTAAAAGTGGTACCTTTACCCTTCTGACTTTTTACGTATATCTTGCCTCCATGACTCTCTATTATTCTGTAACTAATAGAGAGTCCTAAGCCTGTGCCTTTTTCTTTCTTGGTGGTAAAGAAGGGTTCAAATATTCTTGGTAAAATATCCTCGGGTATACCTATACCTGTATCACTTACTTCAATAAATATGTTTGAATCCTGCAACCCTGTCTTTATTGTCAAAACCCCGCCTTCTGGCATAGCCTGTACAGCATTGTTAATTAGATTCAGAAACACCTGTTTTATCTGATCTTTATCAGCCAATGTATTTGGTAAAGGACTAAATTCTGTTAGTAGTTTAATCGAGGACTTCTTGATATTTGGAGAAAGAAACTTTATCACTTCTTGTAAGGTCTCGTTGATGTCAAGCTCTGTTAGCTGAAGAGGTCTCTTCCTTGAGAACTCCAACAACTGTCTTACTATATCCCTTGCCCGCAGAGATTCGGCCTCTATTATATCAAGATCTTTTTTAATGGTCTCTGAAATCTCTTCCTCCTTTATCAACTCTGTGTATCCAAGTATTGTAGTAAGAGGGTTATTGAGTTCATGCGCCACAGTAGCAGCAAGCTCACCAATTGCTGCAAGTTTTGCAGCCTGAATGAGCTGATCCTGTGTCTCTTTGAGATTTTTCATTTGTAGTTTAATATCTTCATACAGAAGTGTATTTTCTATAGCAACAGCAAAGTTGTTTGCTATTATACTTAGAATCCTTGTATCCTCACCTGTAATCGTCCCTTTTACATTAATTATTAATAGAAATCCGCTCAACTTGTTTTTATGCTTTATCCACAATACATATAGATTTTCTGCTTCAAAGTTGTCTTCAGAAAAGGCACGAAGTGCTTCTTCATTCTTATAAAGCATGGTCGCCTTTTTCCCACATCCTTGATAAATTTTTCTTATTATCTCTCCACTGTATTTAATCTCCTTTCTTTTTAAATAGCTTTTCTTTGTTATAAATTGTTCTAAGGAGAATAAATCATGATCTGGGTTGTAGAGAAAAAGAAGCACACCATCTGCATCTATTACATCTACTACACCTTTAACAAACTCATTTATAATATTTTTTTTCTCTGTTACTAAGTGCATCGAAAGAGTAATTCTATGAAGTTCCCGGAGCTTGGACACATACTCTAAGGTCTTCTCTTGTTGTTCCTTTAAAGAACGGCTCATTTTATTGAAGGACTCTCCCAGATGGGCAAACTCTGGTGGATCTGATATATCCACAGAGTATCCCAGTTCTCCAGAGGCCACCTTTTCTGCGGCTATCCTCAACTTCTCTATGGGTCTCACAATATCCCTTGTAAGGGCCATCGCAGTAAAGAATCCAAAAATCATTGTGATAAAGAGAACCAATATCAGCAGCTCTCTGATTTTATTAACTTTCTCTATAGCTTTCTCTGTTTTGTACTGGAGTTTCTGATGGGCAAAGTATGTCATCTCCTCCGCATCCTGCAGGAGCAGATTACCTATCTCGGCTGCTACCTCTTTCAGTCGGTGTATCCTTTCCGGGTTTGCAGTAGTAGTTATAAAGGCACTAAGGGCATCCTTGTATTTTTCTACAAGGGTCCTGAGTCTATCCAGTTTACCAGTCACCTCTGAAGAATGGTGACACTCTAAGCAACGATTGACGGCCTTGTCCAGAGAAAGGACATTCTCCACTATAATATCAAGCTCTGGACCAAAGGTGGTGCCTATGGTGAAGAGATTGTTCTGAACCGTTTTTATATTAATAATCAGGTCCTGTCTGAATGTCTCTACTCTATGGAGATTTATGAGAACCTTAAGGTCAGATGTAACCCTCTGTGTGGATATAAAAGCAATAATACCTCCCATAGAGAAAAAGATAAATATAATTGAGAGATATTTGATAATCCTGTTTCTCATAGGTTTCTATGTTCTTTTTAGTATCTGTATGTTTCAGGGTCTATATTCAGTTCTCTAAAGATGTCATCTACCACTTTAAAGTCATTCATTGAAGCCCGTCTGAACCCTTTAAGTTCCATCCTTTTTAACACCTCTTTTCCTTCCTTGTCATTTTTCATATTTAAAAGTATCTCTGTTATCTTGGTCTTTAGTTTCTCGGGAAGTGATTTCTTTAGACAGAGAACACTGAGAGGCATAAGAGGTGAAGTTGCTATTATCTTCAACTCTTTTCTCAATGTAGGGTCTCTGGCAAGTATCGCCTCGTATATATTAGCCTTTACACATCCTATATCTGCCCTCCCATCCACTACTGCGTAAACAGAGGCATCATTACTGCCTGTAAAATAGAACTCCTTAAAAAAGGTTTTGATGTCATTTATTCCGTGTCTTTTAAAATAGATTATTGGGAAGAGATATCCTCTCACAGTGGCTCTGTCTACAAAGGCTATGACTTTTCCCTGCATATCTTTTACACTCTCTATTCCACTGTCTCGTCTGACGATTATATAGCCAGAGGTCTCTGAAGAACCATCCAACTCTATGGGTACCACAGAAGGTTCTACATCCATCTTTTTAATTGCGAGATAACCAGTAAGCACTCCAAAGAATGCACCATCCATATTTCTTGAAGAAAACCTATCAATTATATCTCCGTATCGACTAAGGATGGTGAGTTTTACCTCCCTGTCAATCTTTTTTGAAAGATACTCAGTAAGTGGTAAGAATCTCTGAAACTGTCTAAAGATGTTCTGCTCTGGTATAAGCCCTATCAGGAGTGTATGGTCTTGAGCATAGGCATTAAAGATAACCATAAGTGAGAAAACAGATACTAATATGCCTTTAATCACTCTTTTCATTTTATAATCCTGTCAGCCCCTGTAATAAGTTGGATTGAGGGTTGCAATCCCAGTCTCTTTGAGATCTTCATGTTATAAATGAGTTTGCTTCTCTGTACAATCTCTCTCTTCCCCTTAACTTTTCGATCCTCTTTTATAACCTTAAGAAATGTTCTATAAAGTGCATTTGCAATCTCATCTATATCAGGATGGAGATTTATAAGGCTGTAATCTTCTGTGCCCTGTATAGTGCTCACAATGGGTATTGATCTTTCGTTTATTATTCTGAAAATACTGGTAATTGATTTAGCCAACAATGCGCTATCGGTTATAAACAATGCATCAAAGCTGAATAGCTTCAATTTTATTCTTATCTCTTCTTCATTTTTAACATTTAGTAATACCTTTTCCATATTGAAATCTTTGCACGCATCTGATACATGCTTTGCTTGGGTCTTTGAGGAGGGTTCAATCTCTGAAGCAAGTACTCCCAATTTTTTTACATCTGTTGTTCTCTTCAGATACCTAAGCAGACTCGTAACAGGTATTGAATATCCAACCCCGTAGAGATTACGACCTTTAATGCCTGACTTTACAGGATCATATACAAGGGTGTACACGATAGGGATATTGGCAGTCTCATAAGTGGCAGCCTCCGTGGCACCTGAACCATAAGTAATAAGGATTGTGGCATCATAAGCTATCAGCTTTCTGACAGCGTTACTCCAGGCGAGGCTGTCAGGGTTGGGCTTCTGATAGAGAAACTTGATCTTCTTGGTGTAACCCGTTTTTCTCAGTTTATTTAAAAACTTTTTATGAACTTCATGATAAACAGGAATATCAGCAGAAAATACTACACCCACAACCCTTTCTTCCGCTGTAGATTCTACAGAAAATAAAAAATTAAAAAGAAATACCAGAAACACTACAACAGACAGTTTTCTAACCTTCTCTGTCACCTCTCTGCCTCTCTAAGTAAGGATTAAATGAAAACTTTTTCTACAATTATAGCATTTTTAATATTCAAATAAGTCAATTTATCTCCAAAGCCAGAAATAATAACAAAATCAGGTTGATAATTTGGATCTATAATATCTACAATATACAAAGGAGGTTTGTTATGCCAATCTATGAATACAGATGTGACAAATGTGGTGAAGAGTTCGAGAAACTCGTCTTTGGCAGTACAGAGGTAGAATGTCCTAAGTGCAACAGTAAAGATATAACAAAAAAGTTCTCTGTTTTCGGAATGAGCGGGGTTGAAAAGCCCTTTGCCGGAACTTCAGGATGTTCTACTTGCAGTAGCAGCAGCGCCGCCTGCAAAACCTGTAAATAACTTACATAGGTTCTGCGAAGGGATTGGCTCTCAGAATCTCTTCCAGAAGAGGAGGATTCCCTATAAGCCTAAAGGCAGCAAGCCCTTCTCTTTTATATTCTTTTCCTTTAACAATCCACGTCCCTGACCAATCAATATAAAGTGTCATCTCATCTCTTTCTATATCTACCCATCGAGGTGTAAATACAAGGGTAGCACTTTCGAATTCCTTAATGTCTCCAATAAAAGCAAGATAACCCTTCGGAGTTGTAAGGGCCTTTATCTTCTTTAAGTCCTTAGAGATGTAATACTCCTTTATCTTCTCTATCACTTTCAACCCTTCTTCTGCCCTCTTTGCCTCGGGAGGCTGGGGCTTTACTTCTTTTTTGCCCCCACAGCTTATAGACAGAAATAGAACCACTATTAAGACAAGTAAAAACTTTAAATTTTTCATTCCTCCTCCTTTAAAGACCGAACAAATTCTCTATTCTCAATATACCACTTAACAGTTCTGGAGATGCCCTCTTCTATTTTAATACTTGGCGACCAGTTAAGCAACTGTTTTGCCTTGCTGATATCCGCCCATGTAATCTCTATATCTGATGGATGCCTTTCAAGGTGCTCTATTCTGGCTTTTTTATTCAGATTTTTTTCTATCAACTCTATAACATAGAGTAACTCTACAGGATTATCATTCCCAAGATTTATCAATTCATACCCTGACAACTTTAGACACCCAACAGTAGCCTCAGCAATGTCATCAATATAGGTAAAATCCCTCTTTTGATGGCCATCACCATAAACGGGCACAGGCAGACCAGCATCTATTCTCTTTATAAATTTAAACACACTCATATCTGGTCTCCCTGCAGGACCATAAACTGTGAAGTATCTTGGGATGATAATATCAATACCATAAAGATAGTGATAGTTGTAACATAATACCTCTGCAGCCTTCTTGGTAGCACCATAAGGTGAGATAGGAAGGTCTGTTTTGAAGTCCTCCCTAAAGGGAACCTCATTCAGACTGTATATACTTGAGGTAGAAGAGAGTATCAATTTTTTTATTCCAGTCTGCTTGCATAATTCAAGGAGATTCAGAGTACCCTTGGTATTTGTCTCAAGATATATCCAGGGGTCCTTTACAGAGGCCCTTACACCAGCCCTTGCTGCAAGGTTTATTACTGCATCAAAGGAATGTTTCTCATAGATACTCAGCAGGAAAGAGAAGTCAGCAATATCACCCTTATAAAAGATAAATTTTTTAAAGGAATTTAATTGCTTCAGTCTCCAGTGCTTCAGTCTTGGATCATAGTAGTCATTAATATTGTCCACTCCGATAACAGATTCCCCTTTGTCCAACAGCACCTCTGCTACCTTGTATCCAATAAAGCCAGCAACTCCAGTTATCAGTACATTCATTAATATTTAAATCTCCTTGTATTCATCATTCGAAAGGTTTCAGATTTTAGGGGTTCATCCTACCTTCTTTCGGCCAATATCATAACACAAAACACAGCAGGAAGTCTAAGAAATATCAAGAACTACCAAACAGTTCTTCAATCTTATTCTCAATTGAGTCTGCTTTCATAAAAACTGTTCCGATAAGAAGGGCATCTACTCTTGTGCTCTGAAACAGTTCTACATCCTTTCGAGTACTGATCCCACTCTCACTTACAATCACTTTGTCTTCAGGGATATCCTTTAGTAACTCTAAGGTCCGATTGACATCCACCTCTAATGTCTTCAGATCCCTGTTGTTTATACCTATTATAGGTGGGTCAACTAACAAGACCATATCCAACTCCTTCCAGTGATGAACCTCAAAAAGCACATCCAGCCCGATTTCAGAGGCGAGATGATAGAGTTCCTCAGCCTGAGTTCGACTTAGGATTGCCGCTATGAGGAGCACTGCATCCGCCCCAAATGCAGAAGTCTCATAGATTTGGTAATCATCGAATATAAAATCCTTTCTAAGCACTGAAATCTTTAAAATCCTGCTTACATCTCTCAGATACTGGATAGAGCCCTGGAAGTAGTCTTCTTCAGTTATAACAGATACTGCAGATGCACCTTTCTGCTGATAAAGGGATGCAATCTCTAAGGGAACAAAATCCTCACGAAGAAGCCCCTTTGATGGTGAAGCCTTCTTCAACTCCCCAATAAATCTGATTCTTTCATTTCTTTTCCTTCTGATGGCAGACAAAAAGCTCCTTGTGGGCCTTCTGTCAAGGGCTCTTGCCTTAACCTCACTAAAGGGCAACAAAACCTTCGTCTCCTTCAACCGCCTCTTCTTTGTATCCACAATTTCATCCAAAATACTCATAGCATAAAATTATAACAAAGATCGATTAACTTCTTGGAAATAACTGAACCTTTTCTGAAAAGCTTAAGAAGGCTTCTATCATCACCTCTTAAAATTGTAAAATATGCTTTGGACAAAAAAGGAGGAAAAAACTATGGCACTAAAAGAAGTGGTATCTGAGGGCGATACAGTAAACCTAAGGGACGAGGAAAACTCATTCTATCTTCTCTTAAAAAAGGGAGAGACTTTCACAACTCATAAGGGGATAATAAAGCATGAAGATATAATCGGTAGGGTATTTGGTGACAAGGTCACTACACATAAGGGTCATGAGTACCTGATAGTAAGACCTACCTTTTATGAATTGATAATGTTTGGTATCAAGAGGAAGACCCAGATAGTGTATCCAAAAGACTCTGGATATATAGCCCTTAAACTGGGGCTCTGTCCTGGGATGAAGGTCCTTGAAGCAGGTATTGGCAGTGGAGCAATGAGTATAGTAATGGCGAATATCATCAGGCCTGATGGTGTAATATATGCCTATGAGAAAGAGGAGAGATTTATAAAAATCGCAATAGAAAATCTCAGGATGGCATCTCTGCAAGAGCATGTAATTATCAAACACAAGGACCTATTGGAGGGTCCTGATGAGGAAGACTTTGATGTAGCCTTTATTGATATGAGGGAACCCTGGGAGTGTCTCGAAATCCTTAAAAAGGTGGTTAAGAAGACATCACCGGTGGGATTTATAATGCCTACCACTAACCAAGTAACAATGTTACTGAAAAGCTTAGAAGAAAAAGGCTTCTTCAATATAGAGGTTGAAGAGATGATTCATAGACCATACAAACCTGTACCAGAGAGACTAAGACCCGTTGACAAAATCTCTGGCCATACGGGATATCTCGTATTTGCAAGAGTACCCCAGAGGTTCTGAAGATGACAAGGGTACCTTTAAAAATTCTTGTGTATTTAATTTCTCTATCCACATTTATCTTTATAACCGGGTGCGCACCTCAAGAGTTTATAAGAAAAGAAAGTTACCTCAGCGATGAAGATATAAAGGCTCTGCTGGAAAGGATATCCCTTACAGAGGAACCTTTCTTAGCTTCTGTAAAAGTATCTCTATTCAAAAAAGGAGAGAATGCAGGTGTTTATACAGGAAGCCTTCTTTATAGGGATTCTTCAAAATTCATAATAAGACTTTACAGCCCCTTTGGTCACGCCTATATGGAAATAGTATTCAATAAAGGAAGGACATATATCTATATGCCATCCAGAGACACTGTATTCTTGGGAGATCTCCCATTTACTACACTCCTGCCAAAAGGGCTCAGTTCAATAGAAAAGACAACCGTGGAGAGAGAAGATGTATTAAGGGTATTTCTCTATGATGAAAATAAGGTTCTTAGGGCAATCTATAAGTTTAATAGCCATAGTATGAAACTAAACAGCATAGTCTTTTATCCAGAAGGCTCAGATAAAGATGAATACTGGATCGAGATAAAGGATTTAGAGAATGGAATCCCCTTGGATTTTACTATTCATGTGCTGTATTCAGAGATTAATATTAAATTGTTGAATATAAAAAAGGCCAAAAATACCATCAAAGGGGGATTTGATATCCCAGATGCAAAATATTATCTCCCATTAAGTAAGTTTAGATTTTAAACCAAAATATGAGCTACCAATTAACAAGAAGTTTCAGGTAATATATTAAACATCATGAAAAAGCCTTGGAGTGGAAGATTCAGACAGAAGACAGCGAAAGTGGTGGAAAGATTCACAGAGTCTGTCTCTTTTGATCATAGGCTCTGGAGATATGATATCAAGGGCAGTATTGCCCATGCCCGAATGCTCGCCAGAAAAGGTATTATCTCAAGAAGTGATGAAGAAAAGATAGTTAAGGGACTTAAAGAGATAGCACAGGAGATTGAAGAGGGAAGATTTCAGTGGAGACAAGAGTTGGAAGACGTGCATATGAATATAGAAAGTGCCTTGATCGAAAGAATTGGACCTACTGGAGGCAAACTCCATACTGCCAGATCCAGAAATGACCAGATTGCTCTCGATCTGAGGCTCTACCTAAGGGAAGAGATCAAAAACATTATCAATCTCATAAAGAAACTACAGAGACAGCTTCTTAATATTTCTGAGAAACATCTAGAAACCATAATGCCAGGTTATACCCATCTACAGAGGGCCCAACCTGTCACCCTTGGACACCATATGCTTGCCTATGTAGAGATGTTTCAGCGGGACAGAGAGAGGCTATCTGATAGTATTAAGAGGGTTAATACTCTACCTCTGGGGGCCTGTGCCATTGCTGGTACCACCCTTCCTATAGACAGGGCCTATTTAGCAAAGCTTCTTGGTTTCGACAGTATATCAGAAAATAGTATGGATGCCGTATCAGACAGGGATTTTATACTTGAATTCCTTTCAACCTCTGCAATAATTATGATGCATCTTAGCCGTTTAGCAGAGGAGTTGATTCTTTGGACAACAGTAGAGTTTTCCTTTGTTGAGCTGCCTGATGCCTTTACAACCGGCTCAAGCATTATGCCCCAGAAGAAGAATCCTGATGTACTGGAACTGATAAGAGGCAAAACTGGCAGGGTTTATGGAGCCCTTGTATCACTGCTTACCACCATGAAGGCCCTTCCTCTTACATACAATCGAGACATGCAGGAAGATAAAGAACCCCTTTTTGATACTGTAGATACACTAAAGGAGTGTCTTGAGATATTAATCCAGATGCTACCGAAAGTGAAGTTCAATACAGAAAGGATGATAAAAACCGCACCAGAGGGTTTCTCTCTTGCTACTGATCTCGCTGAGTATCTTGTTAAAAAAGGTATGCCCTTCAGAGAAAGCCATGAGACAGTAGGGAAAATCGTCAGATATGCCATGGATAAAGGAGTAAATCTTGACAGCTTAAGTCTTGATGAATTACAGAGGTTTTCATCTAAAATAGAAGAGGATGTATATGGATATATTGAACTCCGAAGGGCTGTAAGTGCCCGTATATCAAGAGGGGGGACATCACCAGCAGAGATAAAAAGGCAGATTAAGAGATGGAAAAAACTCCTTTAAGACAGGCATTCATAGTGCTCGTGGTGGCTATAATGGTTGTATCCTGTGGTAGAAAGGCACCACCAACACTTGATGAATACTCTAAGGAGACCAAATCTTATTGTAAGGTTTACAGGAATGTTGGAGAAGATAAGGCATATAGTCAACAGTAGTCTTGAGGTAAAACGTATATTCTTTCAGGAGAATGCAGAAAAGATCTGTGAAGTGGCAAAAATAATAGCAGATGCATTTGATGAAGGAAAGAAGCTCTTTCTTTTTGGTAATGGAGGCTCAGCCACTGATGCATCACATATTGCAGCAGAGTTCATTAACCGATTCCAGAGGGAAAGACCTGGATTGCCAGCAATCTCTCTTAATACTGACATTGCTGTTCTTACTTCTATTTCAAATGATTACGACTACTCAGAGGTATTTGCCCGTCAACTGAGGGCACTTGCTGAAGAAGGCGATGTAATAATTGCAATTAGTACAAGTGGTGCCTCTAAGAATATACTAAAGGCCCTTGACGTTGCCAAGAAGAAAAAACTCCTCAGAATATCCTTTACTGGGAAAAATGGACAAAGAATGGTCTCTAAGTCTGATTATGCCTTTGTAGTACCTTCAGATGAGACACCCCGTATCCAGGAAACTCATATTATGCTTGGTCATCTGCTATGCCAGATGGTAGAGGAGTATCTATTTGAACTTCCAAGGAAGCAGTAGTGTTAAGAGTAATAGGGATTGACCCAGGCACTCTCTCCTGTGGATATGGTATTGTGGAGAAGGAGACAGATGGTCTCAGACATATAACTTCTGGAATACTGAACCTTCCCAAGAAGGAAGATCTCTCCAAAAGGCTCGGAATACTCTATAGAGAACTAAAAAAGATTCTTATAGAGTTCTCTCCTGAGTATGCAGCTGTAGAGAAGGTATTCTTTGCAAGAAATGTAAAAGCAGCCTTAAATCTTGGACACGCCAGGGGAGTGGTATTATTATGTCTTGCAGAAGAAGGAATAAAGATTACAGAGTACAGTGCAAATGAAGTAAAAAAGGCAGTAACAGGATATGGCAGAGCAGACAAGAATCAGATACAAAAGATGGTACAGAATATCCTCAGGTTACCAGAGCAGCCAAAGACTGATTCAGCCGATGCCCTTGCACTTGCAATATGTCATATTAATACAGAAAGATTCAGAAGCCTGTAGCATTTAACATGGTAAATATTATATACTACAATGGTTTATTTATCAGAATATACCTACAATTAAAGGGTGAGGTGTAAATGAAAAAAAAGTCTACATTAGTAGCATTCTTTACAGTACTGTTACTCTTTCTATTCTCCTTATCCATAAAGAACCTTCCAGCAGCACAACATGAATCTAAAAAAGACAGTGGCATCAGTCTGTATTTTGATGATGCAGATATATATGAGGTAATTCATACCATTTTTGGAGAGATTCTGAAGGTAAACTATCTGGTGGACCCCAAGGTCAGAGGAAGGATAACCTTTCGTTCAGTAAGTCCTATAAAAAGGGAAAATCTCCTTCCGATTATCTCGACAATCTTCAGACTCAATGGCATAGGGATTATGGAGGAGAATGGTCTTTATAGAATAATCCCTCTAAAGCAGAGTATCCATGAACCAGTAGATATAGAGTTTGGAAGAAGCCCTGAGGCCCTTAAGGTTGAAGGAAAGACAATGATCCAGATTATTCCCCTTAATTTTGTTACTGCCTCTGAAATGAAACAGATACTGGAACCCTTTCTCTCAAAGGGAGCCACCATTACAGAAGTTCCTAACAAAAACTGTCTAATAGTGTCTGATACAGACGAAAATATAAGAAGGCTTCTTAAGATAGTACAGACCTTCGATGATGAGCTATTTAGGGACACCAAAGTAAAGATGTTTGTAATTAAGAACTTCAATGTAAGGGATGTGTTAGAAAACCTACAGGCAGCCTTCCCAATATTTGTTACCACTGATAGAGAATCCCTAAAGATAAGATTCATACCAATAGAAAAGCTAAATTCCATACTTGTGGTTGCACCTTCTGAAAAGTATCTAAAAGAGATAGAAAAATGGATACAGATGCTTGACAGCACTTTTGAGAGTGCACGTCCTAAGATATATGTGTATCCACTTCAGAACTCAAAGGCAGAACATGTAGCAGAAATACTACAACAACTATTCCTTCATACAGGAAGCACCACAAAAAGAACCACTACAACAACAGAAAACCCAAAAAGCAGGTTAAAAACTGATAAGAGTAATAAAACAAAAAGGATTACTACTCCGAAAACAACAAAACAGACAATATCATCTCCCCTTGAAGAACCACTTGTAACACCAGGGACAAAGATATTTGCAGATGAAATCACAAACTCATTGATAATACTCACCACACCAAGAGATTATGCAATGATTGAAGATGTGATAAAAAAACTGGATGTGGTACCGAGACAGGTGCTCATCGAGGCAATAATTGCGGAGGTCTCTCTTACAGATGAACTCCAGTTCGGTGTGGAGTGGTTTCTGAAATCCTCCTTCACTATCAATAACACCTCTCTAACAGGCTTTACAGTCTCAGGAGCTCCTACACTCACCTTTGACCCTACTAATCCTCTATCAACAGCAGGCTTTACTTTTGCAGCAGTAGACTCTGCAGAAGCCATAAGAGGGCTTCTGCAGGCCTTGTCTACAAAATCAGAATTGAATGTACTCTCTTCACCACATATACTTGTCTCAGACAACAGAGAGGCAAAGATACAGGTGGGCAATCAGGTACCAATTGTTACATCAGAGACAAATGTAACCGGCACCACAAACATCCAACGTACAATCCAGTACAGAGACACCGGGGTGATTCTTAAAGTAAAACCCCAGATCAATGAAGGAGGGCTGGTAGCCCTTGATATAAGCCAAGAGGTATCAGACGTTAGACAACCCATAACCGAAGGGGTTGAATCTCCTGTAATATTCACCCGTTCTACTGAGACAAATCTGGTTGTCAAAGATGGTCAGAGTATAATACTGGGAGGCCTGATCCAAGAAAACAATGAATCAACCCGTGAGGGAATACCTCTGCTAAGTGATATCCCTTTACTTGGTTACCTGTTTGGATATACAAAAGATATAAAGAAACGGACTGAATTAATTGTAATAATAACACCTCATGTTATAAAGGATATTTCAGAGGCAGATGTGATTACTGAAGAGTTTCAGAGAAGGCTAAGGAGCCTGCAGAAACTCTTAAAGAAAAACAATAAAAACAGAAGCGAGGAATCAGAAGTAATCCCTATGTCTTCAGAGGCTGAAGATAACTGACCAGCCTACAGAAGGAACATATATCAGTCTGGGAGGCACTTCCACAGATCTCACACCTTTTTATTCCTGTCCTATCATGGTTTGTGGGAGATACCGAGAAGATATCCCTCTGTTTGAGAAATTCGAGATAAAAAAAGTGTTTAGTTCCAGGACTTTCTGCCTCTATCAGATTCAGTGCCCTTTTGTAGAGGAGGCTTGTTGAATCCTGACTCATGGGACACTCATCTCTTATATAACTTATCCGATTCAGAAAGGCATAGGCAGCAATCTCTTGTTCAGTAAGTCTACAGAGCGGCTTAACCTTCTTCTTTAGCTCATTCTCCTCTTCTAACACTGGTAACTGTTTTGCAATAAAAGGTATATGCCATCTCAGAATGTTACCAAGCAACCTGGCTGCCTCATCATCGAGATTATGGCCTGTAGCCACAACATCATATCCCTCCTCTAATGCAACCCTGTTAAAATAGTATCTCTTTATAGTACCACAAGCAGAACATTCAGACCTTCTCGCCCTTTTGGCCACCACATTTACAGGAGCATATTCACGACCAAACTCCACAATAATAAGTCTTCTGCCGAGCAAGTTAGCCATCTTCTCAGCCATCTCTTTTGACTTCTCAGAGTAACCTCCTATACCAAGGTCAATGTATAACCCATCTGCAGGATATCCAAGCACTGTAAGGGCATGCCATAGGCTTAGGCTGTCCTTTCCACCAGAGACACATACAAGTATCCTCTCTGAAGGTCTGAACATCCTAAACTCCTTTATCGCCTTCTTTACCTGATTATAAAAGAACTCAAAAAAGTGCTCTTTACAGAAGGCACTGTTATGACGAGGCAATGAAATGACTGCCAATGATTTACAGACCCTACACTTCATAAGAAGCCTCCACTAATAACAGGTATCAACTCTATAATCTCCCCATCCTGGACTATCCTGTCAGGTGTAAGGAGATCTTCTCCTCTTGCCACAAGCACAGTATTCTCCAGGATGCCGAGTTCCTTAAGAATCTGCCTCACCTGTTTTGGACCTTCAATCTCCTCCGTTCTGCCATTATGTAAAACCACCTTTATCATAATTTTATTCTAAAGAATCTTTTGCATTTTATGCACATATACTAAATAATTTGTGTTTGTATAAAATATCCCATGCTTAGGTTAGCAGACAGAGAGAAGGTTATTACATACTTTAAAGAAAGATTTGGTATATCCGAAGAAGAATTCAAAGAATATCTCTTCTTTGAGAGTAACAAGGGTATCTGGATGGTCTCCTCAAGGTGCCCTGAGGAGGAGTATCTAAAGCTTACAGCTCTGAAGAGGTTTGACTTCTTGGGTATCAGGATACTGAGAAAGCTCAACAATGGATTCAAGCCCACCACATACGGCCTCCAGATAATCGGCAGAAATGCAACAAAGAATTTTATTGAGCTTAGCAGGGATGAACTGATAAAACTCTTAAAGGAGGGCTACATTGAGAAGGAGTATCCTTCTGTGGAAGATGGGTATGTAATACTCCGATACAACAGAAGGGTTCTCGGATGCGGGTTATATAGAAAGGGGATTCTGAGGCATCAGTTTCCTAAGGGAAGAACAGAGGCGATGGTAAGTTCAGAACTGTTATGAATCTTCTGGATTCTTAAACAGAGGCGTAGGAACTGTATCAACTTCTTCCAGTTCTTCCAGCTTGTCCACCCTTACTATCTCACCGTTTCTGCTTAGATAAACGACCTTTGAGATCTGGGCATTTCTGATCATTCTTCTACAGAGAAGACATGGACGCCCGTCTGCAAGGGAGCCGTCTGCCTCAAAGCCTGCTATATAAATTGTTGCGTCTTTCATTCTCTCAGGTGGGCCATTGACTATAGCGTTCTGCTCTGCGTGTACCGCCACGCAGAGCTCGTACCTCTGCCCCGGGGGCACATTAAGTTCTTTTCTCTTACATACTCCAGAATCTATACAGTTTACAGCACCCCTTGGGGAGCCATTGTATCCGGTGCTCACGATCACATTGTCCTTCACTATAACAGCACCATATCTTCTTCTCAGACAGGTTGCCCTCGTGGAAACGACCTTGGCAATCTCAAGAAAGTACTCATCCCAGGAGGGTCTTAAGTTTGCCTTCTTTCTACGATTGTCGTCCATTAAATTAAACCAGCCTGTACAGAGTGCTTCCTTCAGAAAACCTCTGAAGTTATGATATTATATCACAATGGAGAGGAAATATCTTTTCATACCAGAGGTGAATGAGGAAGAGGTAAAAAGGGAACGCCTCAAGGCCCAGCAACTGAAAAATACAAGATGGTGGAGGAAGAAGAAAGAGAAGGGTATATGTTATTACTGCGGCAGAAGAGTACCTGCCAGTGAGATCACCATGGATCATATCGTCCCCCTAATAAGGGGGGGTAAGAGTACAAAGTCAAACATAGTTGCAGCCTGTAAGGAATGCAACAACAAAAAGAGATATCTCCTTCCTACTGAATGGGAGGAGTATCTACAGAGGTTAAGAGAGATTTGAATGGAAACATCTGAGTATTTAACCTCTGTCCTTAGCATCTCTAAGCTTTCAGATACAGAATGGTAATTAAGAACGAGGACATAGATGAACTTATCATAGAGGTTCCTGAAGGACACAGACATTTGAGGACAATCCTCAGACTGAAGGATGGCAGAGAGATAATTCTACAGGAGGCTACTGTTGCCAATCTTGTAAGGGCATACACTACGGTGAAGACACATCCAACCATTGAGAGGGTTGTCCAGAAATCAGTAAGACTGAGTGAAAGGAAACCAGGTTTTGCCGAATGGCAGTTAGTTGAGAGTATTTCTGAGGAGGACAGATGAGAATAGGCATCATAGGACTTGGAAGAATGGGGATGAATATAGCAAGAAGACTCCTGAGACACGGACACGAAGTCGTCGCCTACAACAGAACACCCTCAAAAACAGAAACCTTACAGGAGGAAGGGGCAACTGCTGCGTACAGTCTCAAAGAGTTGGTCAGTAAACTTGAACCCCCGAGGCTGGTCTGGCTGATGCTTCCTGCAGGAAGGGTGACTGGTGAACATATTGAGACCCTTTCTGGGCTACTAAGCAGGGGCGATATCATCATTGACGGTGCAAATTCTCACTATCGTGATTCAATCTCAAGGGCAGAGATACTCCATCAGCAGGGCATCCACTTTCTTGATATAGGAGTAAGTGGCGGTATATGGGGGCTTGAAGAGGGTTTCTGTCTCATGATCGGTGGTGATTATGAGGTATACAAAAAGGTTATTCCTGTTTTTGAGAGTCTTACTTCTGAGGGTGGATTTCTCTACTGTGGTTCTTCAGGAGCAGGCCATTATGTAAAAATGATTCATAATGGTATAGAGTATGCGTTGATGGAAGCATATGCAGAGGGATTTGAGATACTCAGGAATTCTCCTTACCAGAAGGAGCTCAATCTGGCAGATATTGCAGGGGTATGGATGAGAGGCAGCGTGATAAGGTCATGGCTTCTTGAACTCATTGAGAGGATACTCAGACAAGACCCTGAACTGAGAAATATCAAAGGCTATGTAGAAGACTCAGGAGAGGGCAGATGGACGGTTACAGAGGCAGTTGATATAGAGGTTCCAGTGAGTACAATCGCTTTAAGCCTCTTCAGAAGATTCAGGTCAAGACAGGAAGAGCCTTTCTCAGAAAAGGTACTCGCTGCACTGAGGGCAGAGTTTGGTGGACACAGGGTTATAAAAAAGGAAGAAGAGTAGCATCCTTAAATGGCCGATCTCTACCTGATTGACGGAAACTCTTATATCTACAGGGCCTTCCATGCTATAAAAGGACTCAGTACCAGCCGTGGATTCCCCACCAATGCAGTGTATGGATTTACAAACATGCTCCTGAAGCTTATACGGAAAAGAGCTCCTCATGCATTAGCCATAGCCTTTGACTCTCCTGCTCCAACCAAAAGGCACAGAGTCTACGAGGAATACAAGGCACAGAGACCAGAAACACCAAACAGTCTCCTCCTGCAGATACCCTACATAAGAAAAATAGTAAATGCACTCAGGATAAAGACATACGAGATACAGGGGTATGAGGCAGACGACATTCTTGCCACCATTGCATCTGCTGCAGCAGAGGAGGGCATAGATGTATACATAGTAACTGCTGACAAGGATATGCTTCAGATAGTGAACGACAAGGTGAAGATATACGATCCTGTACAAGATAGAGTGATTGACAGGAAGTACATAATGAAAAAGTTCGGCGTGCCTCCTGAGAGGATACCAGAGTTTATGGCCCTCACAGGAGACACCATTGACAACATTCCCGGAGTCAAAGGAGTGGGAGAAAAGACCGCAAAGGAGCTGCTCTCAAGGTTCAGTCTGTCAGAGTTACTGCGGAATCCCTCTGTTGCAGGAAGACAAAAGCTCCAGAAGGCGATCCAGGAGAGTAGAGACTCTATTCTGATGAGCCTTGAATTAGCCACCTTGGATAAAGAGGTGCCTCTAAGTTTTTCCTTAAAAGAGTGCGTTCTACATGAGCCAGACTGGAATGAACTGCTGAGGCTATTCAGAGAACTTGAGTTTGGCAGCTTACTAAAACTCATCCCTACAGCAAAAATAAAAAAGGACTTCAAGAGTATTTACAGACCAGAAAAACTGAAAGAGGTTCTCTCTACAGTAAAGGAGCGTCTTACCCTGAGGTGTTATGCAAAGGATACGGACCTCCTCTGTCTCACCATCTCAGACGAAAGAGAGAACATATTTTATATGCCCGTTATAAAAGAAAACCTCTTAACAGAGGAGGGTATCTCCTTTGATACCCTTGTAAAGGAGATGTCACCCTTTCTGAAAGACAGACATAAAAGGCTCGTAGGACACAATCTGAAGCAGTGTATTAAACCCTTCTTAAAAAGAGGACTTGGAATCAGTGCATTGCTTGAAGATGTAATGATAGGCTCCTGGCTTCTGAATCCAAACAGGCCAGAGCATGAACTGGAAGACCTTGCCATTGAGTACCTCTCCTTAAAAATACCCTCTATAAAGGAGAAGCTTGGTAAAAAAAAGCTTCTTGAACTACCCCTGGAAGAGCTCAGAGATGCCTTAGTAGCTGAGACCGTTGTTATCAGTAACCTGAGAGACATCATCTTCAGAAACCTCAGGAGTGAAGGACTCCAGGAGGTGTATTACAAAATTGAGATGCCATTAATAGAGGTGCTCGCAAGCATGGAACTCAAGGGGATAAAAGCAGACAGAGACGCCCTCAGAAGGCTCTCACAGGAGGTGAATGAGCAGATGAAGGAGACAGAAGAAAAAATATACAGACTTGCGGGTACGAGGTTCAATATAAACTCGCCACGCCAGTTGAGTGAGGTACTCTTTGACAGACTTGGTCTGAAACCTCTAAAGAAGACCAAAACAGGTTACTCAACAGACATGTCAGTACTACAGGAGCTTGCCAGAGTCCACGAACTCCCCAAGGAGCTCCTGTTGTGGAGGGGGCTTGCCAAGCTCAAAAGCACCTATCTGGACGCCCTGCAGAGAATGATTAACCCTGAGACAGGCAGAATCCACACTACTTTCAACCAGACAGCAACCTCTACAGGCAGGCTGAGTAGCAGCGAACCCAATCTCCAGAACATACCAATCAAGGGTGAATGGGGGGAGAGAATCCGTAGGGTCTTTATTGCAGACAGGGGTCATGTACTGTTGAGCGCAGATTACTCTCAGATAGAACTCAGAATCCTTGCACACCTGAGTAACGATGAAAAGATGAGAAGGGCATTTATTGAAGAAAGAGATATTCATTCAGAGACAGCAATGGAACTCTTCAGTCTTCAGGAGAATGAACTGACCCAAGATATAAGAAGGCTGGCCAAGACAGTAAACTTTGGTATTGTCTATGGGATCTCACCATTTGGGCTGTCAGAGGCGACAGGGACATCCATTGAGGATGCAAGACAGTTTATTGAGAGGTATTTTGAGACCTATCCTGGAGTGAAGGCATATGCAGACAGAATAATTGAGGAGGCAAAGAGGCTTGGCTATGTGAGAACACTGTTTGGTAGAAAAAGACATATTCCGGAGCTACATTCACCAGTAGCCTCAGAAAGGTCTCTCGGTGAGAGACTCGCTATAAACACGCCTGTGCAGGGCACGGCTGCAGACATCATAAAAATGGCTATGATAAATATCTACAGAAGGATCCGTTCTGAGGGCCTCAGGAGCGGTCTCGTACTCCAGATCCACGATGAGTTACTATTTGAGGTCCACGAAGAGGAATTATCTTATGTAAAGGAGATGGTTAAAGAAGAGATGGAGTCTGTGGTGAAACTATCTGTACCCCTCAAGGTGGAGATCGGCACAGGAAAAAACTGGGCAGAGGCACATTCTTAAGATGCCAGCACCCTTATAGCCTCTTTAACCCTTTCAAGAGAGACCCTGGTATTAAGACAGGGACCAAAAGGCCTCTCGTTGGGTATACCTATCACAGGCAGTGGATAGGTGTCTGCAATACCGCTGGAGAGGTCCCTCTCACAGGCGACTGCTACTATCGCCTCAGGATGGACATCCCTCACGATTCTTCTTGCCAGTGTTCCACCTGTGGCAACAAAGAGATTTAGGTTATACTCCTCTGCAATCTCTATAAGGTCTTTGATCTCGCACCTGCCACACCTCTTACAGTTGTAAATATTGTGAGTTAACCTGATATCACACTTGTCAATCTGAAGACAGTGAGGCAGCAGCAATAGTATCCTCTTCGTCCTGGGTCCCTCTTTGATAACCAGCTTATTATTAAGGTTTATTATCCACCTCTGCATACTCTCTCTAAGGCTCTTTCTGAAAGAACTCAGAAGCATACTAAGGGGATAAAGCACCTTCAAAAGGAGACCTCTTAGGAATCTGTAACTCATCCGAGCCTGTGACCTACTTTAATTGATCTACCTCTGCCCTGAAGATATGCCTTTATGTCCATCACCTTCTTGCCCTCTGGCTGTACCAGAAGGAGACTGAGAAGCCCCTTTCCAGTGCCCACTACAAGCTCTGACTTGTCCCTCTTTACTACCACCGAGGGTTCACCAGAGCCCTCAAGCACCTTGGCCTTTATAATTTTTAACATCTTTCCATCCACGAATGTATAGGCACAGGGCCAAGGGTAAAGCCCCCTTATCCTGTTGTTAATCTCCACTGCAGGCATATGCCAGTGGATCACTCCGTCAGACTTCTTAAGTGGAGGAGCATAACTGGATGGACCTTTCTGGGGTACAGGTGTGATACTTCCATCTCTCAATCCTCTCAGTGTATCCACCATCAAGATGGCACCTTCTTTTGATAGCCTCTCTGAAAGGGTCAGTGTATTGTCATTCTCTTTTATTTCAATCCTTTTCTGAAGAAGAATATCACCTGTATCAAGACCCTCATCCATCAACATTGTGGTCACTCCAGTCTCTGTCTCACCATTTATCAGTGCCCATTGAATGGGAGCCGCTCCTCTGTATTTGGGTAGTAAAGAGGCGTGAAGATTTATACACTTGGTGATTGAAAGCACCTCTGCTGGAAGAATCTTCCCATAGGCAACAACCACAATAAACTCAGGCTCTATATCTTTGAGCATCTCTATAAAGGAGTCTTCTCTTATCCTATTTGGCTGCAAAATCTTGAGACCTTTCTGTTCTGCCCATACCTTAACAGGAGGTGGCGTCAGTCTATGTCCCCTTCCAGCCTCTTTGTCAGGTTGTGTTACCACAAGGGCTATCTCTTCTCCTGTATTGTACAGCGCCTCAAGGGTGGGAATTGCAAAATCAGGAGTGCCGAAGAATACAACTGCCATCTCTGTTAAACTTTAGCCTTTAACCTTCTTAAATACCGCTTTTTGAAGAACTCACGCTTAATGGGGCTCATCCTATCAATAAAGAGTATTCCGTTCAGATGGTCTATCTCATGCTGGAGCGCCCTTGCAAGTAGCCCATCTGCCTCAATCTCAACAGGTCTTCCTTCCCTGTCAAGCCCTTTAACAAAAACCCTCTCTGCCCTGTGTATCTTTGAGACATAACCAGGCACACTGAGACAGCCTTCCTCTGACTCAACCTTACCTTCAGCCTTTATCAGTTCTGGATTTATGAGAATGATCAGTGGGCGTCCTTCCTCCCTTGCACTCACATCTACCACAATAATCCTTTTTGATTCACCCACTTGAGGGGCAGCAAGACCAATTCCTGGAGCACTGTACATGGTATCAAGCATATCATCAATAAGTCTCTGGATGGCTCCATCAATATTCTTCACAGGCAGAGCCTTCTTCTTCAGAATAGGATCAGGATACTTCTTTATCTCCCTTACAGCCATAAAAAACCATAGCATATAAAAAGAGAGGTTGTCAAACTTTACCACCCCTTCAATCTACAGGCTGACTCCAGTGCAAAACCTCTTAGACAAGAACCTTAAACCCTTATCACAAAAAGTTATTGAAATATAAAATATCTAAAATTATAATTAACAAATTACCTCCTATTTTTTTCTTGACAAAAAGACAAAGTTATGATATAAAATATATAAGCGCCTCGTTACCTCCCCTATAAACTTTGCTGCCCCCTCTGGGCAGCATTTTTTATGGTATTAACCTATTGTCGATGGTTAAATCCTATAACCCCTTGCAATACAAAAAAATTTTAGCCCTTGTTGGATACTGGTGATTATATTTGATCTATAGATTTCTAACAATATATCGGAAATATCTATTTGATTTATAAATATATACAATAGTTAAAATATATATTATTTTATTGAAATTTTTGGGAGGCAAACAGATGATAAGTATAGATGCGAGAGGACTTGGATGTCCAAAGCCAGTAACAATGGCAGAAGAGGTATTAAATACAATAGAAGAGGGGACTGTAGAGATACTTGTTGACAATGATGCCTCAGTGAAGAATCTTCAAAGATTTGCCAATAAGAATGGTATGGATTCAGAAGTTATACCAGAAGACAATTACTGGAGGATAAAAATCACTAAGGGTTATATCTGCTCACCTATAGAGGATACTGAGAAAGACAAAAAGAGAGAGACATTAATTATAATTGGCACAGACACTCTTGGCAAGGAGGAAGAGATAGGTAGAATCCTCATGAAGGGTTTTCTTGAGACTCTAAAAGTCACAAAGGAACTACCAGAGATGATTTTCTTCCTAAATGCAGGGGTAAAATTAACCACTATTAATGAAGAAACCGTTGCTCTTCTGAAGGAGATAGAAGGAATGGGAGTTGAGATATACTCCTGTGGAACATGCCTTAAGTACTACAATCTTGAATCAGAACTCAAGGTTGGCTACAGGGGAACCACAAACCATATAGTTGAAGGTATCAAGGACTTCAAAAAGGTGGTCTGGATTTAGATTTGACACCACGGAATATAACTACCTAAAATATATCTTCAAAGTTGTTTCTGGGCTTTTCTAAACCACTACTTCCGTAGGGAGGTGTTATGCGTTTCTCTAAAATGTTTATCCCTACACTAAGGGAAACACCTTCTGAGGCTGAGGCTGTCAGCCATAAACTGCTTCTCAGGGGTGGATTTATAAGACAACTCGCTTCAGGTCTTTATATATTTCTACCTCTTGGATGGAGGGTGATGGAGAAAATAAATAAAATTATAAGGGAAGAGATGCAGAGAATCGGGGCACAAGAGCTGTTTATGACTGTACTTCATCCTGCAGAGATTTGGCAGAAGACAGGACGATGGTATGAGATTGGAGATGAGATGTTCAGACTAAAGGACCGTACAGGAAGGGATATGTGTCTTGGGATGACCCATGAGGAGATAATGACATGGCTTGCTGCAAGAGAGATAAAGTCCTACAGAGATCTCCCCCAGATATGGTACCAGATACAGACCAAATTACGTGATGAGGCAAGACCAAAAAGCGGTATTATGAGGACAAGAGAATTTATAATGAAGGATTCGTACAGCTTTGACAGAGATGAAGAGGGCCTCGAAAGGTCATACCAGGTTCATATAGAGGCCTACAATAGGATATTCCAGCGGTGTGGTCTTAAGTACTATCAGGTAGAGTCAGACCCGGGTATGATGGGAGGTGCTATGGCTCATGAGTTCATGGCACCAAGTCCTGCAGGAGAGGATGATGTGGCACTCTGTGACAGATGTGGATATGCTGCAAATGTGGAGCTGGCAAAGAGTGTCCCTGAAGAAGTAAAGTTCGATGATTGGGCCTATGAAGAAGTTTATACTCCAGAGAAGAGAACTGTACAGGAAGTCTCAGAGTTTCTGGGGATTCCATCTCAATATTTTATTAAGAGTCTTCTCTATATATCCGACTCAGGTCCTGTACTTGTACTTATAAGGGGAGACCAAGACCTACAGGAGAAAAAGCTTCAGAGGATTATAGGAGAGTTCAGGGCTGCCTCAAGAGAGGAGGTTATTGAGACTCTGGGTGTGGAGGCAGGTTTTATAGGACCCCATGGACATTCAATAAGAATCTTAGCTGATGAAGCACTAAAAGAAGGGGTGTATGTGAGTGGTGCTAACAAAAAGGACTACCATCTTAAGGGGTTGAGGCCAGGGGTACACTTTGATGCAGAATGGGTAGATCTCCATATTGCAAAGGCCGGAGACAGATGTGTCCGCTGCGGCTCACCTCTGAGAATAGAAAGGGTTATAGAGATTGGTAATATCTTCAAGTTGGGCACCAAGTATTCAGTACCCCTCAAAGCCACCTATCTCGACGAAGATGGCACAGAGAAACCTATAATCATGGGCAGCTATGGAATCGGACCTGCAAGGGTGGCTGCAGCTGCAGTGGAACAGAACCACGATGAAGATGGTATAATCTGGCCTTTAAGTATAGCCCCCTTTCAGGTAATCATACTCCCACTCAATATAAAAGACGAAAAGGTGGTCTCTGTGGCAGAGGATATCTACAAAAGCCTTCTGCAGAAAGGCACCGATGTTATTATTGATGACAGAGATGAAAGGGCAGGCGTAAAATTCAAGGATGCTGACCTCATTGGTATTCCTCTGCAGGTAATTGTTGGTGAAAAGGGTTTAAAAGAGGGTAAGGTGGAGATAAAACAAAGAAGGACAAAAGAACGGATTATGATAAATACAGAGGAGGCACCTGGAAGGATACTTGAATATTTAAGTGCTGGCAACTAAATCCTTCAGAGACTCTCTTATCATTCCAAAAATTTCTATATATTTATCGGTCCTGTAATCTCTATAGGTAAATTCATGAGGTCTGAAGGCACCTTTCTTATAGTAAAGAGTCACCTCAGCATATATTCCTCTCCCAAGATACACCCTGTGGGCATAGTTTTTTGTAGTAGCAAGCACCACCTTTGAGAGTGTCACATATCCTGGGTCAATATTAACTGTTCTGCGCCCATCTTGGGCCAGCTCTTCCTCTATCTTATTGGTAAGAAGTTTTATATTAACTATTTCCGAGGGATCTATAATCTTCTTAAATGTAATAAACCTCCTGTATATAGGCCAACCAAGTTCCTCACGATAGTATTCGGTATGTTCCCACACCAATGGATCTGTTATAAAGAGCACATCAGGAAAGTGCCTTTTTAGTAGTTCTAAAGAGAGAGTGTATCTCTCTTCTCTTGAATAAAGAAGACCTGCAAAAAGAATAGCCTTCTCAGGTGGTTTGGGGTTGCCCATCCCAACTATTTATTATATGGGAAAATCTCCCCATCGTAGAGGTCCTATCACCTTCTTCTCCAGCACACCATCAGGACCAATAATGTATGTTTCAGGAACTCCTGTAACTCCGAATGCCTTTGCAGTGTTTTCATCAGGGTCTACAAATATTGGTAGATCATATCCATTCTCCTGTAAGTACTTTCTTGCCTTTATGGGGTCTTCTCGATATATTACTCCAAGAAAAACAAAATCTGGGTCAGACTTCTTCCTCTCGTAGAGTTTCACAATTTCTGGCATCTCATTACGGCACTCTTTACACCACGAGGCCCAGAAATGTAAGAAAACCGTTTTGCCACGCAGATTCTCCTTTGTGTACTCCACTCCATTTTTATCTACTACTTTAAAAGAAGGCACCTCAAGCCCCTCTGCCACCTTAGGGGCTTGAAGCACCCTGCCCTTCTGACTCAATAGAATAAGAAACAGACCTACAACAAGTAATGTAAAGAGAATAACTCCCCGATATTTCATCTTTTGAATTCAGTTTCTACTATGTTCTTGATCTCTTTAACTGAGTATCCCTTTCTGAAAAGCTCGGAAGCCCTAAGGGCCTCCCCGAGACAGATGCTTCACTGAGCAGCATGATCATCAGTATAACAGGAAAGGAGACTCTTGTGTCTGAAAGCAGGAGACTCTTCACAGAAACAGTAACAGTATATACTGTCCAAAACCCAAGGTATCTCTCGTGCCACCATGTATGCCTTTCTTACTACAGGATCTAAATACCTCTCAGGAGAAACCGTCTTCCTTGTCTCCCCTCTTCTAAGAGAAAAATCAAACCGTCCACTGGTTGCAAATACTACAGTAGAGGAGAAAACAACCACTACAACCAATATACTGGTTATAAAACCCCTTTTTATCATTACTTCACACCTCCTTCCTACTCCATATTATTTCACTATATCAGGAGAGTGTGAAGATATTATGAAAAGAATTAATTCACACCTGAGGTGAGCATCTCTTCTTCAGGATGGACCACCTTAAAGGTAGGCTTTCCATCCTCCATCACAACCATAACCTTATTAGCACCAGCAAATGTCCCTTTAAGGATCTCTTCTGAGAGGTAATCCTCTATCTCCTTCTGTATTGCCCTTCTCATCTGTCGTGCTCCATATACGGGCTGATAGTATTTCTCCACAAGCCATTCTTTCACTTCATCATTGAGTTCCACTATCAACTCATGCTCAATTAGCTGTTTGTTTGTCTCCTCAATCAATAGATCAATAATAGAGAAGAGATGCTCCTTATTAAGAGGATGAAACACTACAATCTCATCAACCCTGTTCAAGAACTCAGGATTAAAGGTCTTTTTCAACTCATTCAGGACATTCTCCTTTATCTTTGCATAGAGGTCCTCCTCAGAATCACGGTGAAAACCAAGAGGAGTCGCCTTCTGTATAATTCTTGCACCCAGATTGGATGTCATGATAATAACAGTATTTTTAAAGTCCACCTTCCTACCAATACTGTCCGTAAGCACACCCTCATCCAGTACCTGAAGAAGAATATTGAACACATCGGGATGAGCCTTCTCTATCTCATCAAAAAGGACCACTGAATAGGGCTTCTTTCTCACCTGCTCTGTCAGTTGTCCACCCTCCTCATAACCTACATAGCCGGGAGGAGCTCCTGTGAGTCTGGATACATTGAATCTCTCCATATACTCTGACATATCAATCTTAATAAGCGCATCTTCATTATCAAACAGAAACTCTGCCAGTGCTTTGGCAAGCTCTGTCTTGCCAACTCCTGTAGGCCCGAGGAATAGGAACGAACCTATCGGCTTCTTCCGCGGTTTTATCCCAGTCCTTGAACGCCTTATTGCCCTCGAGACCGCCCTTATTGCCTCATCCTGTGCAATTATCCTTTTGTGAAGTTCCTCTTCCATCTTCAGGAGTTTCTCAGACTCCTCCTGCTCAACCTTTATAAGAGGAATGCCTGTCATCTTAGATACTGTATAAGCTATATCTTCTGCACTGATGATAGGTATCTCTTTTGTAAGATTGTCACGCCATTTCTTATGAATCTGCTCATGAAGTTTCCTCAGCTTCTCCTCTTCTCCCCTTATAGCTGCCGCCTTCTCTATATCCTGAAGTTTTATATACAACATCTTTTCCTTTGCGAGTCTCTCCATCTCCTGCTCGATCTCTTTTAGTTCATGGGGAGGTGTGTATCTCTTTAGTTTAATTCTGGAGCCAGTCTCATCAATAACATCAATCGCTTTGTCAGGCAGGTTACGTTCTGAGATATATCTGTCAGAAAGCTTTGCTGCTGCATTGATAGCCTCAGCACTGTATTTTACCCTGTGATGTGCCTCATATTTGCTCTTCAGACCATTCAGGATCTCTATTGTCTCCTCAACAGTAGGTGGATCTATATAAATAGGCTGGAATCTCCTTTCAAGGGCACCATCGCGTTCTATGTACTTTCTATACTCATCAACTGTTGTTGCACCAATACACTGAATCTCTCCTCTTGACAGTGCAGGCTTCAGCATATTTGATGCATCCACGGACCCCTCAGCAGCACCTGCTCCGATCAGGGTATGAAGCTCATCTATAAAGAGGATTATATTGTCTGACTGGGTAATCTCTCTCATTATCGCCTTAAGGCGTTCCTCAAACTGACCCCTATATTTGGTGCCTGCAATTAGTGCCCCCAGATCAAGAGAGATAATCCTTTTACCAAGTAACTGATCAGGCACATCACCAGCCACTATCTTCTGAGCAAGACCCTCCACAATAGCTGTCTTACCAACACCAGGCTCTCCAATAAGAGCAGGATTATTCTTCATCCTTCTTCCAAGCACCTGTAAAACCCTTTCAATCTCTCGTTCTCTACCAATTACAGGATCAAGTTTACCCTTACGGGCCAGATCTGTCAGATCCTTACCAAACTCATCAAGGGCAGGTGTATGAGTCTTTCTTTCCCGCATACGGGACTGCTGTGTTCCCATGGACATGGAGAGGTTTATAGTAAGTTGTCTGGCACCAAGCAGGTTTGCACCAAGGTTTCTCAGGATCTTCCCAGCAATCCCTTCATCCTCTCTTATCAGTCCAAGAAGAAGATGCTCACTTCCTATATAATTATGCCCAAGTAGTCTTGCCTCCTCTATAGCCAGTTCAAGAACCTTCTTAGCCCGTGGAGTAAAGGGGATATCTCCAAAGGAAAGGACATTTGTAGCAGGAGGAAGATTTCTCTCAACCTCCATTCTTACCTGCTCAATGGAGATACCCATCTTTTTGAGAATTATAACAGGAAGTCCATCAGGTTCTCTTATTATTCCAAGTAGCAGATGCTCAGTACCAAGATAATCATTCTGTCTCCTCTCCGCCTCCTCCTTAGCATATATTATTACCTTCCTTCCTCTCTCTGTAAATTTTTCAAACATATTTTACTCCTCTATGAATTTTAAAAAACCTGTGCCTTTCTTATCAGCCACTTTAAGGACCTTCTAAAAAATAATAATTGTTTTAAACCTCTATTGTCAACTTCAGATAAAATACATTCCAAGAGTATCTCTGACCATCTGCATTGTCTCACGAGCAACCTCTGTAGCCCTTTTTATACCATCATTCACCACATCCTTAAGGATATCAGGATTTCTTCTCATCTCATCCCTCTTCTTCCAGATCGGCTCCAGTACAGCAAAAACATTCTTTATCAACACCCTTTTACATTCTATACATCCTATGGATGCAGTTCTACACCCTGATGCTATCTCCCTTCTCTCCTCTTCAGTAGAGAAGACCTTGTGCAGTTGAAATACGGGTGATCTTTCAGGGTCTCCAGGGTCTGTTCTTCTTGCCCTTTGTGTGTCTGTCACCATAGTGAGTATCTTCTTCTCAACCACCTCTGGCGGGTCATTCAGATATATAGCATTATCATAACTCTTGGACATCTTTCTCCCATCAAGACCTGTAACCTTTGGAAACTCTGCTAAAAGGGGCTCTGGTTCAGGAAGTACTTCTTTCTTATAAAGATAATTAAACCTTCTTGCTATCTCTCTTGTAATCTCAAGGTGTGGAACCTGATCAATTCCTACAGGCACATACTTTGCCCTGTATATCAGTATATCTGCGGACTGGAGCACAGGATACCCTAAGAATCCATATGTACCAATATCCCTATCCTTTATCTCCTCTTTCTTCTCCTTATAAGTAGGCACCCTTTCCAGCCAGCCTAAAGGGGTAATCATGCTTAAAAGCACATGTAGTTCAGCATGTTCAAGCACCCTTGACTGCACAAATATGGTGCACCTTTTAGGATCAAGCCCTGCTGCAAGAAAATTCAGCAACAAGTCTTCTGTATATTCCTTTATAATTGAAGGAGTGGAATAGTTAGTTGTAAGAGCATGCCAGTCTGCCACAAAGTAGAAACAATCATATTTGTCCTGTAGGGAAACCCAGTTTCTAAGGGCTCCCATAAGATTTCCCAGATGGAGATATCCACTTGGCTGCATTCCACTGAGTACCCTATCCAATGCTACCTCCTTCAAGTAATTTTTTTATTTAATTCTATCCAAGAAGGCTTAAAAAAAACAATTTGGGGATATTTCTCAATGTATCAATTGATTGAGCTGGAAGATGGGCAGAAGAACCCCAAAAACAATAATCCCGACCATAAAACCCATAATCAGAATTATCACGGGCTCGATTAATGTGGTAATCTTCTCGGTGGCCCTGAGAAACTCCTCCCTATAAGAACCAGATGCCTTGAGCATAAGCTCAGAGAGGCTTCCTGACTGCTCTCCAGTGGATATCAACTGCCTAAGAACCGGCGATATCCCCTCTATAGATGAGGAGATTGAAGCGCCTTCAGATACTCTCTGTATAGCCTCTGTACAGTGTTTCTGAAGGACTGAATTGCCAGAAGACCTTGATGAAAGTTCAAGTGCCTTGATTACTGGAACTCCTCCCTTAAGCAGAAATCCGAATGTCCCGGTGAAACGACTATAATAAAGACTTCTGAACAGGGGAAACCTCAAAAGAAGACCATGAAGTAGCTGTGGATAAGCCTTGTGTATTTTCCAGAGGAGATAACCTACTGCAAGGGCAATCACTCCTATCAACCACCAATAACCCTGCATGATGTGACTAACCTTGATAAGAACTTTCGTGACAAAAGGCAGCGAGGCCTTTGAAGCATCAAAGATTCTAATAATCTTGGGTACCACAAAGGTAAAGACAAATGAGAGCACAAATACTGAAATAATCACCATAAACATTGGATAAAGAAGTGCTCCTGTGATTTTTGAATTTATAGACCTCTCAACCTCAATAAATTCAGCCAACATGTCAAGCACCTCTGGCAGATTACCGCTCTGTTCTGCTGCCTCAATCATGGAGGAGTAGTACTCCGGAAAGACCGGGTTGTAGTCTTTTAAGGTCCTTGATAGAGAGGCACCTTCCTGAACTCTCTCTGATATTCTATTGATCATTCTCTTCCAGTCACCCGAAAACTCACCAGAGATACTTCTGAGTGCCTCTGAAAGAGGAACACCTGATGAGAGAAGAATCGACAGTTGTCTGCTAAAAAGGGCAAGTCTCTCTTTGTTTGTGCTTATTCTTAGAAAAGACCTCTTTACAGGCAGAGGCTCAACTGTGTCAGGGTAGATATCCTTAGACCTTAGTCTCTGTAAAACATCATCTATGGTATCTGCAACAACAGTCCCCTTAACTCTTCTGCCCTTTCTGTTATACCCAATGTATCTGAATTCAGGCATCTTATTTGTAGTATAATATAACTTTGGGAGACTGAATATAGCAATATCACAAAAACAGTAAGGAGTACCAATGGGTGAAGAGCTGCTTGAGATAGTAAATGAAAAGGGTGAGGTTATCAGGACTGCAAAGAGGTCAGAAATACATGGCAATAATCAGCTTTTGCACAGGGTAGTACACCTGCTGGTATTTAACTCAAAAGGTGAGATTCTGCTTCAGAAACGCTCAATGACTAAAGACGTGGCTCCAGGCAAATGGGACACCTCTGTGGGAGGCCACGTAGGCGTAGGAGAGACACTTGAGGAAGCTTTAAGGAGAGAGATGGAAGAGGAGCTGGGCATCTCAGTAAAAGATACCACCTTTCTCTATTCTTACATACATACAAATCCTTATGAATCAGAGCTTGTCTATACCTTTAAATGTACCTACAATGGACCTTTTAAACATAACAAGGAAGAAATAGATGACCTAAGATTCTGGTCAATCTCTGAACTTCAAGAAGTGGTTGGAAAGGGTATATTAAGTGACAATTTTGAAGAAGAACTTCAGCGATACATAGAATATACTTCTGAAAGGAGGCAAAGATGATCTCATCCAGGGCTACAAGGGTAAAACCCTCACCCACTCTCCAGATGAATGCAAAGGCTCAAGAGATGAAAGCAGAAGGAATAGATGTGATCAGCTTTGGTGTGGGAGAGCCTGACTTTGATACTCCAGACAATATAAAGGAAGCAGCCATAAAGGCATTAAAAGAAGGTAAGACAAAATACACCCCCGTGGGAGGGATTCCTGAATTGAAGGATGCAATAGTTGAGAAGCTCGAAAGAGACAATGGACTCAAATACAAAAGAGAAGAGATCATCGTATCCTGTGGAGCCAAACATACCCTTTATAATATTGCACAGGCACTTCTTGACCCTGGAGATGAGGTTATTATCCCTGCACCCTACTGGGTATCCTATCCTGCACAGGTGCTCCTGAATGATGGAGTGCCTGTGTTTGTGGAAACCTCTGAAAAGGACGATTTCAGACTGAATCCCGATATGCTGGAGGAGAAGATCACTGATAAGACAAAGGCTATTATAATAAACTCACCCTCAAATCCTACAGGCCAGATCTACGACAAGGGTTCTCTTGAGGCGATTGCTGATATAGCCCTAAAACACAACCTCTATATAATCTCTGATGAGATATATGAAAAGCTAATATATGACAATAATACCCATATAAGCATAGCCTCCCTGTCAGAAGATATAAAATCAAAGACGATAGTGGTTAATGGCCTCTCAAAATCGCATGCCATGACCGGATGGAGGATAGGATATGCAGCAGGCCCCTCAGAGATAATCTCAGCAATGACAAAGATTCAAAGCCAGTCCACATCAAATCCCACCTCAATTGCTCAGTGGGCTGCTATTGAAGCACTCAAAGGCCCCCAGGATGCACTGGAAGAGATGCTGAGAGAGTTCGACAGAAGAAGAAGGTTTCTCGTTGAAGAACTCAACAGACTGAAAGGCTTCAGATGCACCATGCCAAAAGGTGCTTTTTATGTCTTTGCAAATGTAAGTGGACTTAAAGGAACAACCAGCGGCAGTAGAAGAATTAACAGCTCCTCCGATCTTGCCATGTATCTTCTGGAAGAAGCCCATGTTGCCCTTGTGCCTGGTGAAGCCTTTGGTGCCGAGGGTTATATAAGACTCTCCTACGCAACCTCAATGGAAAGGCTACATGAGGGAATTAGAAGAATTGGACAAGCAATTGAAAAACTCCAGTGAGAGAGAGGTCTTCAAGTCTGGATATGTCTCGATCATTGGGCGTCCCAATGTGGGTAAATCCACCCTGCTGAATAGTTTGCTCGGAGAGAAAGTAGCCATTGTTACCCCTAAACCTCAGACCACGAGAAATAGAATTAGAGGGATCAAGAATCTTCCCAATGCACAAATTGTTTTCATTGATACACCTGGTATTCATAAACCAAGGGAGAGGCTGGGAGAGTTTATGGTAAAAGAGGCAACTCTTGCACTTAAAGATATAGACTTGGCTATAGTAATAGTGGAGCCAAGAGTTCCTGAACTTGCAGATGAAAGACTCATAGATGTGGTAAAAACAAGCAGAAACAAGTTTCGATTTCCTGTAATCCTCGTAATAAATAAGATTGATACAGTTAAGAAAGCAGAACTCCTCCCGGTAATAGATGAATACTCTAAGTTAATGGACTTCTCAGAGATAATCCCAATCTCTGCACTAAAAGGGGATGGCCTGGATATACTGCTTCAGAAGGTTGTGGAGTATCTTCCAGAAGGACCTAAATACTATCCTGATGATATAGTCACCGATCAGTTAGAGAGATTTATGGTATCTGAAATCATAAGAGAGAAGATAATGAATCTGACCGAGGATGAGATACCCTACTCTGTGGCAGTAGAGGTGACACAATGGGAGGAGAAAGAGGGTATAATAATTATAAGTGCTAATATATATGTTGAAAAAGATACTCAAAAAGGTATTATAATAGGTAAGAAGGGGGCCAAACTGAAGAGTATAGGGACAGAGGCGAGAAAAGAGATAGAAGGCCTGCTGGGCACCAAGGTGTATCTTGAACTTTGGGTTAAGGTAAAGGAGGCTTGGCGTAAAAAGCCGGGAGTCCTGAGGGAACTGGGTTATCAATAATGCTTATTCAGATGAAGGTAGAGGGGCTGCTTTTTGATCCGAGAAGTGGAATGTATATTCTTCTTCTTAAAGAGATAGATGGGACCCAGACACTGCCTATATGGATCGGCAAACCAGAAGCTGACTCAATAGCCCTTGCACTGGGAAAAGTTGCAACACCTCGTCCACTCACTCATGATCTTATGAAAAATATCCTTAATGCACTTGATATCGAGGTCTCAAGAGTTGTTGTCACAGACATAATTGATAACACCTATTATGCAATACTGTATCTTGTGGATGGGGACAGAGAACTGGCAATTGATTCAAGACCCTCGGATGCAGTTGCTCTTGCCCTTCGAGTAAATGCCCCTATATTTGTAGATGAAGGGATCTTAGAGAGAAAACATACAGATGAACTGGAAGAGTGGCTAAGAAATCTGAAACCAGAAGATTTTGGGAATATAATGTAGAATGTATAAAAGAACCGAAGGGATTGTTCTGACAACCCGAACCTATGTAGAGGCTGATCTCATAGTAAACTATCTCACCAAGGATTATGGGATTATCAGTGTATATGCCAAAAGCCCTCGTAAGGTGAAAAGTCGATTTGGAAGCAGTCTTGAACCTCTAACATACTCAAAAATAGCCTTTATTGGGAAGGAACAATCCAATCTACCCCGACTTGTACAGGCAGACATTCTAACACCTTTCCAGAAGTTAAGGGAGTGCTACAGGACCTTCATCAAGGTTTCTGAGATTGTTAGGCTTACCATGAAATTAATACCTGAAGGACAGCCTATGAAAACCCTTTTCCCACTTATGCTGAATACATTAAAGGTGCTTGAAAAAAGACCAGAAAGTAGAATCCCTCTTATCTATTATAAGATAAAACTTCTAAGCATATCAGGCTTTTCACCTATGATTGACAGGTGTGCAAGATGTAATGGCTCGGCTGACAAGTTTTATCTCTCAGAAGGCAGTACCCTCTGTAGCAATTGTATTGATATTGCTGAAGAACATATGGAGATAACCAAGGCATTAAAGAACCTCTATTTATTCTTATGGAGGTCTAATCCTGATGTTCTTAATAGAATAAAGATAGACCGTGACTTAGAGAATAGACTTGAGGAACTTATAACATCTCATATAAACTATACAGTGGATATATCTATTGTGGGATTTTAAAATAAAAAGATAGGATATGCTAAGGAGATGGGAAGAAGTGAGAAATCTTTTGTCCATTCATGAAAGGGTAAATAAGCTATTTGAAGAGGTGATGTCTGGCTCAAGAGAGGCTGTCTCTCCTCCCACATGGTCACCAGTGGTTGATATATATGAGACAGACAAAGAGTATGTGGTTGAAGCAGAAGTGCCTGGAGTAAAACAGTCAGATATAGAGATCAGACTTTCAGACAATATTCTTACTATTAAAGGTTATAGGCCTCTTTATCCTGAATTTTCTGAAGACAGAACCGGGAAGTACCATAGAATTGAATGCAGTTATGGCAACTTCCAGAGGTCCTTTCTCTTGACAGACCCCATAGAAGAAAATTCTATTAAGGCTGTGCTTAAGGACGGAATACTCAAAATAACTATACCAAAGAAGACACCAGAACCAAAACAGATAAGGGTAGAGTAACATGCTCAGTGCAAGATGGGGGCATTTTCTTGATAAACCTCTTGAACCTGTTGTAAAGAGGATAAAGATAAATCCAAACTTCTTCACAGTAATGGGCTTTGTTATAAGTACTGTAGCTGCAGCCACTATTCCTTTCAATTTACGGACAGGAGGTATTCTTATCCTAGTTGGAGGAGCCTTTGATGTAATTGATGGAGTAGTGGCAAGAACAAATGGTAAAGTGACAGACTTTGGAGCCTTCCTTGATTCAGTCCTTGACAGGTATTCTGATGCCTTTGTATTTCTGGCTATAGCCATCTATATGTATAGGATTGGAGATTATACTGGCGTAGGACTTAGTCTCGGAACCCTTGTTGGTGCCTTTTTAATAAGTTATACCAGGGCACGAGCAGAGGCAGTAGGAATAGATTGTCATACAGGACTAATGGAAAGACCAGAGAGAGTAATTCTTACTGCAATTGGATGTATTACTACCTATCTCAGCCCCTTTCTCTGGGCACTCTTTATACTCTCACATCTAACAGTACTACAGAGAATCCTACATGTAATGAGGCAGACAGGAGGAGGCTCAGAGTAAATACTCTGCCAGGTTTACCTTATATCTGTTGGGATCAAGTGTCTTAACTATACTCCGTATATATCTGCCTGAGTCATCCTTTTCCGTGAGATCAACTATATATCCATCAATCTTGTTACCTCTGCTGTCAACAATGATCATAACCCTCGGTCTGTCAGCAAAAAGTGGATTACACTCATACACAAGTCCCATCTCTTTTGTATCAAGAAGCACCAGAGAACCTACAGGATATACACCTACCATATTCACAAAGAATTTAAATAGCACAGGATCAATCTGGGTCCCCGCCCTTTCCATCATAACACTCAATGCTTTGTCTGGTGGAAGAGGAACCCTCGCATATACCCTTGAAGAGGTCATTGCATCATATTGATCTGCAATAGCAACAATTCTGCTATAGAAGTCAAGTGCCTTTGGCTCTCTAACCTTAGGATATCCAGAATGATCATAATACATATGGTGTTCAAAGGCTACGATAGCTCCCAGGATAGAAGACTTTTCAAGGCCCTTTAATTTGAGAATTGTGCGTGCACCCCAATAAGGATGCCGTCTTACTATCTGCCATTCCTCCTCTGTAAAAGGTGTAGGTTTATTCAGTATCTCCTTTGGTATCTCCATCTTCCCAATATCATGAAACAGTGCCACCAGTCCAAGCTCTGTTAATGCCTTCTTATGCAGTCCTATCTTCTGACCTATTGCTATTGAGAGAATACTAACATTTACGGAATGGTGATAGGTATAATCATCATAGTCTTTAATAGCAGTCATTCCTATAAGGAGAGGCTCTTCCTGAAGGATCATATCCACCATTGATTCAATAATTCTCTTCGCCTTCTTTATACTCACCTTCTCACCTGCCCTAAGTTTATTCATAACACCCCTTGTGAATGAAACAGCATTGAAATATGTCTTCTTCACAATACGTCTTCTGTCTATCTCACCCTCTTCTTGTATCTTTTTTAGTCTCTCTATATGTATTGAGTCTGTCTTCTCAAGATATGCCTCAAGAGACTCATAAGGTGTATTGGAGTATCCTGATTTGATAAAGGCAGAGATGAATGTCTTAATCGCCTCTTTTGTAACATTTGGATAAAAGACCACCGTCCCTAATTCCCTCCGCCTGAATTCTCTACTAAGATAATCAAAATTTAAGAGGTACTCGAGAGGGTATTTTACCCTTGTCTCATTTATATAGAAAAACTCACCAATAAGATCGATTCTTAGTGACTCATTCTCTTGCAAAAATGAATGAATAATTTCAAGAAAACGCTCTATCGCCTTTAACACCGCAACATTTTCAGTACTATGAATAAGACATGTTCTTATAAGCACAGCAAGCTGATTTATAAGATGCTGTGATTCTTTGATATACTCTTCTCCCTTATCATCCCACATCATTCTTTATCCTTGTCAGCGCAAATTCTATATTTTCCCTTAAAAGAGGATTTTTAGAGTTTCTATATTTCTCAAGCAATTCTTTCGCCTCTTTGGCCCCTATCAGCCCAAGTGCATAGGCTGCCATAGCCTTCATCTCTTCAACTCTTGTCTTTCTGAAAAACGACCTCCTCTTCAAGAGACTAATTAGATAGTCCACAGTATCAGTATCTCTCCATCTGGAGAGGACCTTAAAAAACTCCTTTTTCTCAGCCACACTACGGTCTTTAAATCTCTTATCCTGTATCGTCTCTAAGATGACCTTCTTAGAAAGAGGAGAATCCAACATTCCAATTGACCTGACAGCGGTTATTCTTACAGTCTCATCCTCATCATAGAGACAATCCTTAAGTAGCTGTACTGTACCTGCAGAACCAAGTTCACCCAGTGCGGAAAGCACCTCTTTTTTGACTCTCTTGTCAGGATGTCTAATTAAAGGAGTTATATAATCAATAATCCTCCTATTGCCTATCTGCCTCATTATATAAATAATATTCCTCACTACATACCATCTCCTATCATGTAGTCCTTTGGCAAGAAGTGAGAGATCTTTTTTACCTATCTCCGTGAGAATTCTTATTACAGTCTTTCTCGAGGAAATATTCTGCAATTCACCCAGAATAGCGATTAAATGTGGAATAGACTCTTTACTCATAAGAGATGCCAATCTATAGAGATCTTTCTCTTCAAATTCTACTCCTGCATCAAGAGTTTCACCAAAGAGCCTTATAAATTGGGATGAATTTATATAATACTCCACTCCTTTTAACAGAGAGTTTATCTCTGGAGGATATATCCTCTCCTGCAGAGACTGTCTTAACTTCTCTAAGCCATATATAACAGTCTCAATATTGCCTCGGCCTATCGCATAATTAAAAGTCTCTTTTATATACCTTACCAGTTCTTCATACTCACCCTTGCCTGATGCATAAAAAAGCATTTCAAAGAGTAGATGAATTAACTTAAGAGACTTATCCTCATCCTCTTCTTCAATCTGCTGGACAATGTTCTTTATATCTTCATTAGTAAGGGGCACGATACTTACCTCAGAAGGTTTCTCTATACCAAAAGCCTCCTGATAGGCCTTCAGAACATCAGCCCCTGAAACAGCCTTCTTTACCTGTCTTACTGCCTCTTCTTCATATGTCTCATCCTCAATCAGAATCGTATCATCTACCACATACTGTATATACTGAAAATCTCTCTCCCACATTAGTGTAACAATATCATCATCGACCATCTGTCTCTCAAAGTCAGTTGATATAATTTTAAGAAAGTCTTCAACCTCATCCAGAGGAATCCCTTTTTTAAACCTCAGTTCTCTTATACCATCCTTAAAGAAAAAAAGCGCTAAACTCTCGTCTTTGTCTTCATTCTTGTATATTACTTCTCCATCATGTAGGATCTCGAACTGTTTTATATGAAATACCAGGTCTTCTTCTTCCTCTAAAAGATTCTTTAAATAAGAATAGATCTCTTCTAAGGTCTTCATATAGACTGGATTGTTTTCAGGATAAAGGCGAATATTCTTCTTGGCCTTAATTAAATGATTGATAAAATCTTTTAATTCCTCCACAGCCGCCATAATTAAATAAAAATTCTTCTTGTTGTTCTCATATAATTTTTTATTATCATTGCTGCTGTATGTAGCCTTTGAAGCTTCATATTCCGTTGTCTAATAGCCTTCACATCTCCGTGAGGAAACTGCCCTCCCCTAATCTCGTTCTGCACCATTCGAATCTCGTGGTATAATTCTTTTATCGTTTCTGTATCCAGAGGCTTGAGGAATAAGGGATTCACTGTAACATATCCCTCCGCAATATCAAAGACTATTGACTTTACACTCTTACCCCTGATCCCCTTCATCTTTCTTCCTCGAAAATATCTTAGAAATTATTATACCAACCTCATAGAGAATTAAGATAGGACCTGCCATGAGTGTCTGATTAAAAGCATCAGGGGTAGGAGTGAGAATGGCTGCAAGTACAAAGGCTATAAGTACTGCATACTTTCTATTCTTCGCAAGGGTTTTTGGTGTAATGAGTCCCATTTTTGTCAAAAATAGAATAATTATTGGCAATTCAAATACTGCACCAAAGGCAAGTAAAAACTTCAAAGTAAAATCTATATAACTACCTACTGATATCATAGGAGTAAGGGAACCTGTTTTATAAGTGAGAAGGAATCCCATTGCAAAGGGAAGAATTACTGCAAAACAGAAGAGGTCTCCTAAGAGAAAGAGCCCTGTACCTGCCACAATAAATGGGCCTATGTACTTCTTCTCTGAAGGTAAAAGCCCTGGAGCTATAAATTTCCATACCTGATAGAGAATTATAGGAAGCGATAGAATTATTCCTGTAACTATGGAAACCTTTATATGCATCCAGAATGCTTCTGCAGGTGCTAAAAAGACAAGTTTCTCAATAGGGTGTGCCTTTGGTATTAATTCAAAAAAGGGGTATTCTGTCTTAAGATGAAGGTCTTTCTTTAACGGAAGGATAAGCACCTGAAATATCTTCTCAGAAAAACTGAAGGAGACAATGAAACCTACAACTACGGCTATCAGGGATTTTATGAGCCTCTGACGGAGTTCCTCAAGATGGGCAGTAAAGGGGAGTTTTTCATCCATCTACCCCTTTTTCCCCCTTATCTGTCTCAGATTTTTTTATCTCCTTCTCTTTCTCTACGGTTTTATCACCATCTGTATCTGTCTTCTCATCGAATATGTCTATATCATCCAGTCCTGCAATATTGTCAAACTTTGGAAGATCTTCTGTCACCTCTTTTAACTCCTCTTTTACAGGATTCTCAATATCCTGCATCTCCTCATCTATCTGTTCTTTTACTCCCTGCAGTGATCTCCTCAACTCTGCCATGCCCTTGCCCATAGCCTTAGCCAATTCAGGCAATTTCTTAGGCCCAAATACAATCAATGCAACAGCAAAGATTACTATTAATTCCTGTACTCCCAGATCAAACATCTCTATTCCAACACAAGACTCATATATACATACCCTCTGCTTCTACGTAACAGTAGCAACACTGTATCTCCTTTCTGTACCTCCTTCAGAACAGAAACCATCTCTTCTACAGAAGTTACACGCTGTCTGTTTATCTCCACTATTATATCACCTTTGCGTAAATTAATTTTAGAGGCAGGCGAACCCCTTATCACATCAACCACTATAACAGCTCCTCCATCCTTAACCCCGAATTGCTCTGCTATAGCAGGATGGAGAGTCTTCACTTTTATACCAATCAACTTCTCAATAAACTGCTCCGGTGTTGCTATTCCTTCTTTTAACTTCTCAATCCGGACCTTTAATTCTACATACCCTCCGTCCCTGTAAACCTTAATAGAGACCTCTGAACCTATAGGAGTATTTGCAACAAGTCTCGGTAGTTCATGTATATCAGCAATCTCATTCCCGTTATACTCAACAATAATATCACCTCTTTTTATACCAGCCTTCTCTGCTGGAGATCCCTTGGTGATATCCGCCACAAGTGCTCCACGAGGCTCTTGGAGTCCAAAGGTCTTAGCTATCTCTGGAGTCACCTTCTGAACAGTAACACCCAGCCATCCCCTCTCTACATATCCCTTCTGTTTAAGAGAGGGAAGGATCTCCTTTGCAATATTAATTGGGATAGCAAAGCCTATCCCGATATTACCGCCTGAAGGTGAGAATATCGCGGTGTTTATACCCACCACCTCCCCATCCAGATTAAAAAGGGGGCCACCTGAGTTGCCTGGATTAATAGCAGCATCGGTCTGGATAAAATCGTCGTATGGACCTGCACCAAGCACCCTGCCTTTAGCACTCACAATCCCTGCAGTAACAGTATGTCCCAAACCAAAGGGATTCCCTATAGCAAGAACCCAATCACCTACCTCAAGGGTGTCCGAATCACCAAGAGGCGCTACAGGTAGTTGCTTCTGGGTCTCAATCTTTATAAGAGCAATATCTGTTTTTTCATCCTTACCAACAATCTTGGCTATATACTCAGATTCATCCCAAAGAGTCACTCTGATATCTTCAGCCCTTTCTACTACATGAAAACTGGTCAATATATATCCCTCACTATCAATAATAAATCCTGATCCAAGAGAGTGTCTCTTAAACCTCTTCTCACTGTCTGGAAAGGGCAGCCCTGGCATAGGAATAACATCTTCACTGATAACCCTGGTACTACTAATATTCACTACTGTCTTTGCCCTCAATTTCACTATCTCAGAAAAGGACTCTGGTACCATTCTGGCTTCTATGCTCATGGGAATATAGAGGACAACCACAAGAAAAACAGTCCACACCACCCTATTCCTCTTCATATATCCTCCTTATACTTCTCTTCTGTTCAGGATAGGTGATGCTAATACCAAAGAGTACTCTCCATTCAGGGTCTCTATTCTTAAAATCATATCCAATTCCTACTGCCCCAAAAGCCCCACTGGAGAGCTGCACTCTATAGCCCAGTCTTCCCTCCACAAGGTCTACCTTCTGAGAGAAGTGGCTATCCTTTATTATCATCTCTGTAATAATATCAAAATTGTGAGCAACCGAAAGAACAAAACCCATATTAAACTGTATCTCATCATCCAGTCCAGACTCTGCAGGCAGGAAGTAGAATAGATTTATATTACCAGAGAAAGGTCCTACCTTCTTGCTTATTAAAAGACCTCCTCCTATACTCCCTCTTGTTGATATGCCTCTGCTGCCAGGAATTGTGACACCAATTAGATAGGAGAGAGAAGGACTTATATATTTTTCAGGTATTATTCTCTGTTTGAATCCTATGCTAACATCCTGAAATCCACTGTTTTGGAAGTAATCAACCACATATGGTATATTCAACAAAACATCTGTATTCTCGGTTAATCCATACTCAACAGATAAACTGAAACGGGTAAATTCAGGATCTATAACCTTTTCTATTCCCAACATGGCCCCTAATCTATCCTCTCCAAAGGTATAGGAACTCAATGTCGAGAAAGTCCCCAGTGGTTGAACAGGCATAAACTTATTCTCATCCATTGCTTCAGCAGGGAGATATAAAAAGAGAAGTACAGAAGGAAAAAAGATTGATATTATTATACCCCTGACTTTAAGAATTGACATACCAAGACATTAGCATATAGAGAGGTTAATTGTCAATTCAGCCTACTGGCAAATAGGCTTTGGCAGTGAGATCAATCCCTGCAAAATTCTTCTGTAGATAGTGAAAGTATCCTGCAGAGGCGATCATGGCTCCGTTGTCTGTACATAACTGAGGAGGTGGAAGATAAAGTGTAATCCCCTTCCTGTCAGCCTCCAGGGCCATCCTCTCCCTTAGGGCCCTGTTTGCTGCAACCCCTCCTGCAAGGACCAGCCTCTGAAGCCCTTCAGATTCAAGAGCTTTGAAGGTCTTTCTTGCAAGCACATCAATCACTGCCTCCTGAAAAGATGCACAGAGGTTCCTTAGAGTGTCTGAGCTGATAGGCTTAGGAATCTTTTCTATGAGATTCCTTACGGCTGTCTTTAACCCGCTGAAACTAAAATCAAATCCTTCATGCATAAGTCCTCTGGGAAGAGTCACTGTTTCAGGATCGCCTTCCTCTGAAAGGCGGTCAATTATAGGACCTCCTGGATAACCCAATCCAAGAAGTTTTGCTACCTTATCATATGCCTCTCCTGCGGCATCATCCCTGGTTCTACCCACCTCTCTGTACTGCCTCACTCCATCAACTCTTATCAGGCTTGTATGCCCTCCTGAAACAACAAGACATAGAAAGGGGAACTGAGGAGCCTCTTCCAGAAGAAAGGCAGAGAATATATGGCCCTCAAGATGATTCACTCCAATCAAAGGGACCCCTTCTACATAACTGACTGACTTTGCAAAACAACAACCCACAAGTAGGGAACCTACAAGGCCAGGACCATAACATACAGCAATGGCTGAAAGGTCTTTTAACTCTACTGAAGCCCTGCTCAGAGCCTCTTGGACTACAGGTATTATCATCTCTATATGTCTGCGGGAGGCAAGCTCTGGCACAACTCCACCATAGAACCTGTGTATTTCTGTCTGGGATGATACTACATTGGAGAGGATCCGTCTACCATCTACTACCACAGAAGCAGATGTATCATCACAGGAGGTGTCTATGCCGAGTATTACAATCTCTCCCATCTGTCTTACTCACTTATTACTGTGACCCCTTCAGGAGGGATAAACTGAAATATACTATTGTCAACAGGAGCATTAATCTCTGAATCCAGAAATTCAATCTCTGTCCTATTACCATAGGTATCTTCAAAAGCAAGTCTTTTCACAGGGAATTCTTCTTTTGAGACATAAATCTTGATCCATCTCAATGACAAACTTCTACTCGTAGGTTCCAAGAGAAGTACTCCTTCCCTTTCATTAATCCTGAATTCCCTCTTAAGGGCTTCTTTATCCCATAAACAGAGTAGCAGAGAAACTCCTCCTTTAATCCCCTCTGCAGGATAGATAAACACCTGTTTTTCTAAGGGTTGGTAAAGGTAAGCGTCTCTGCCATTTATATAAAGCGTGTCTTTGCTTCCCTCAAGGTACTGCCATTTAAGCTTGTCTGGCTTTTTGAGAATAAATTCTCCCTTGTATGTCCTCTTTGAATCTATATCCCTTATATGAACTGTCTGTCTGAAGGTTCCTTTAATAGTGTAGGTCCCTTGAAGTTTGTTTGTTAAATATTCAAATACTATTGTTGACTCCACGGTCTCCACCAAAGCTGATAATATAAACAGTATCAATACAACTGTAGCCGTCCTTATCATCTTGCACCTCTCATACCAAGCACTACCTTGATTGTCTTGATAAGGATGTAAATATCAAGCCATAAAGACCAGTTCATTATATACCATACATCCAGCTTGATCCTATGCTGGTAGGTAATATCATTTCTTCCACTTACCTGCCACAGCCCTGTAATACCAGGAGCTACAGAGGTTATTATCTCAAGCTTATCCTGAATAGCATCTTTTTCCCGTAACAGATAGGGCCTTGGCCCAATAAGACTCATCTCTCCTTTCAGGACATTGAGTATCTGGGGTAGCTCATCTAAAGATGTCTTTCTAAGGAATCTTCCCACCCTGGTCACCCTTGGATCATCAATCAGTTTCCAGTACTGTTCCCACTGAAGACGTGCTGAACTGTCCTTCTGCAGAAGCTCCTGTAGCTTCTCCTCAGCATCCTTCTGCATTGTCCTGAACTTATAGCATTTAAATATCTTCCCCTTTCTACCTATCCTGTAATGAGAGTATATCACAGGTCCTGGGCTTTCGATTTTTATAATAATCCCTATAATAACCATCAGAAATAGTAGAAAGGGGAGTAATAAGAGACTTACTGTAATATCAAAGAGCCTTTTTATAACCCTATTTAAGGTTGACTTAAGATTGTTCTGGATATTAAGAAGAAAGATCTCTTCATAAAACAGATGTAACAATTCTGTATTAAGCAAGGCAATACCATGTAGTTCAGGTACAACCATTGTATGCTTAACATACTTCTGGATATCAGAAGCAAGTTGAGAGAGTTTCTTGCTTTCCATAGAAGGTATTGAGATAATAACTGTCTGAATACCTATTTCTTTTATAAACTTTTTGTAATGTTTTAGCTTACCAAAGACCTTTTTGCCCTCCACATAGGTGCCTATCTTGTCTGGATCATCATCCAAAAAACCTACCACATCATAACCAATATGTTTTTCTCTCATAAGCCACTGGAGAACAGCCCTGCCTGCTTTACCTGCCCCCAGAATTAATACCTTCTCTCTGCATATCCCTATGTTGTATAAAAATCTCTTACCCCAAAACCTAAAGAATGGAAATATCATAAGTGAGAGAAACCATTGTGAGCTGAGTACCACCCTTGAAACCCTATCGCTCATTTTGCCAAGGGTTATAATACTCATCACCACAAGAGTGGATATGGTTATCGCCTTTAGCATCTTTTTGGATTCATCCCAAAAAGGGACTTTAATGGTATAAAGGTGTTCATTGGCTATGAAGAATATAAAAATAACAGGAATCCAGAAGAGTTTTACAAAATAAAGATAAGAAAAAGGAAATTCTGGAAGTTTCTCAATAAAAAGAGGCAGTACAGAGGTCCTTATCTCTATCCCGAGAAACAGTGAGAGATAGTAGGCAAGAAGGTCAATCACTATTACTGCTAAAATCTGTATTGCATTTTTCATAATTAAAAAGTATACTAATTAAAGTTTAATTATATAAAATACCGGATAGTTGATGCTATTTACTGTAGAATCCACTCAAATAAGCAAAATCCTCTACTTACGGTGTATACTATTCTAAGACATAGGAGAGATTATGAAGGCACTTGTTCTAAGCGGTGGTAAAGGTACCAGACTGAGGCCTCTAACACATACAATGGCTAAACAGCTTGTGCCTGTAGCAGGTACCCCTATCCTCGGTTATGTGATGAATCATATCTCAGAGGCTGGGATAAAAGAGGTTGGTGTTATAATCTCACCAGAGACAGGAGATGAGGTAAAAAACTATCTGGGTGATGGAAAGAGATGGAACTTTAGTATTGAGTATATCCTCCAAGAAAAGCCCCTTGGACTTGCCCATGCAGTGTTTACTGCAAAGGAGTTTCTCGGAGCCGATGATTTTGTAATGTATCTCGGTGACAATCTTCTCAGTTACGGAGTGAAAGGAGCTGTAGAAAGATTTTTACAGGAAAGACCCGATGCTCTTATATATTTAAAAGAAGTGGATGATCCCACAAGGTTTGGGGTAGCTGAACTTGACAGTTCAGGTAATATTCTAAGACTAATAGAAAAGCCGAAAGAACCTCCATCAAATCTTGCCCTTGTGGGGGTGTATATCTTTTCTGCACATATTCATGAGGCGATATCAAAGATTAAACCATCCCATAGGGGTGAATTAGAGATCACGGATGCAATACAGGAATTGATCAATATGGGTTATACAGTAAAGAGCGAGATCTTAGAAGGATGGTGGCTTGATACTGGTAAGAAAGATGACCTGCTTGAGGCGAACACAATTGTGCTTGATGAATATATAAAACGGTCTGTTAAGGGAAATGTGGATGGGGCATCCCAACTGGTAGGAAGGGTAGAGATAGAGGAGGGAGCCACTGTAAAAAAATCCATCTTAAGAGGCCCTATAAAGATTGGCAAAGGCACTAAAGTGGAGAACTCCTTTATAGGACCTTATACCAGTATTGGAGAGGGCGTAACAATTAGAAACTCTGTCATTGAACATTCTGTAATCCTTAACAACTCTATTGTAGAGGGAGTTGACAGGCTTGAAGACAGCCTCATAGGAAGGAATGCAAGGGTAGTAAAAAATAATAAAAAGCATAAGGCTCTAAGGCTGATGATCGGAGATGATACAGTAGTGGAGGTATAGATGGAGTTCAGAGAAGGAGCTATTGATGGAGTTATAATCAAAGATATGAAAATCTTCAGTGACAACAGGGGATGGCTTACAGAGCTTTTTAGAGAGGACGAACTCCCAGAAGGATTCTGTCCCGTAATGGCCTATGTATCTCTCACACATCCTGGAGTTGCCAGAGGCCCTCATGAACATAGACATCAGACAGATTACTTCTGCTTTCTTGGAGACTTTGACCTCTTCCTATGGGACAACAGACCCCATTCCCCTACCTATGGAAATAGAACAGTCATAAAGGCAAACCAAAAGATTGTTCTTGTACCTGCAGGTGTTGTTCATGCTTACAGAAACTCCGGGACTGAGGATGCACTTGTGATAAACCTTCCAGACAGACTATACAGAGGTTGGGGCAGAAAGGAAGAAGTGGACGAGATAAGGCATGAGGATGACCCTAACAGCCCCTTTAAATTGGAGACAGAATGAGACTACTTGTTACTGGTGGATGCGGATTTATAGGGTCCAATTTTATAAGGTATATTCTTAAAAATTATCCTTCCTATGAGATCATAAATATTGATGCCCTCACTTATGCAGGAAATAGAGAGAACCTCTATGATGTGGAAGACTTCCCAAGGTATAGGTTCATCCATGGCAGAATAGAAGATGTAGAGACAGTAAAAGAGGTGGTAAAAGATGCAGACGCAGTAGTGCATTTTGCAGCAGAAAGCCATGTGGACCGATCAATAGTAGATGCACAACCCTTTCTGAAGACTAATATCATAGGAACCCATGTCTTGCTTGATGCCGCAAGGAATGCAGGCATCAAGAGATTCATCCACATATCCACTGATGAAGTCTATGGCACTTTCCAGACTGACGAAGGAGAGTTTACAGAAGAGGATCCCCTTAAACCCAACTCCCCCTACGCTGCCTCAAAGGCATCTGCTGACCTTCTTGTAAGGTCCTATATAATCACCTATGAAGTTCCTGCAATAATAATCAGACCTTCAAATAACTATGGCCCCTTTCAGTTGCCAGAGAAGTTCATACCCCTTATGGTAACAAACCTCATAGATGGTCTTAAGGTTCCTGTTTATGGTAAAGGGCTTAATATAAGAGACTGGCTCTTTGTGGAGGATACATGCCGAGCCATTGACATGGTATTGCATAAGGGGAAAATAGGTGAAATATACAATGTGGGAGGAGGGAATGAGAAAAGAAATATAGAGGTAGTCAGAACAGTCCTATCATTGATGCAAAAGGATGAAAAAGAGATAGAGTTTGTACCTGATAGACCAGGACATGATTATCGTTATTCAGTCAACTACTCAAAGATATCCAGACAATTGGGATGGGCTCCTCAGGTTGACTTCAACAGAGGTATTGAGATCACTGTAAGATGGTATAGAGAGAATCAGTGGTGGTGGAGACCTCTGAAGGAGAGACTAAAAAAGGAGAGTAAAGGTTTCTGGACAGACAAATGAAGATACTCATCACCGGTGCCGCAGGAATGCTTGCCAGTGATCTTCTACCCATACTCTCATCAGAGCATGATGTAGTAGGACTCACAAGACAGCAACTGGATATAACCGATATAGCCTCTTTGAGAGATACCCTTAAGAGTCTATCACCTGAGGTTGTTGTTAATTGTGCTGCCTACACCAAGGTTGATCTTGCCGAAACAGAAAGACAAAAGGCCTTCATGGTTAATGGAATAGGAGCATACAATCTCTCAGTGATCTGTTCAGAATTGGATATCATCCTCTGCCATATAAGTACAGATTATGTCTTCGATGGTCAGAGTCAGAGGGCCTATACACCCTTTGATCCTACCCGAGCGGTAAACTTCTATGGATTGACAAAACTTGCCGGTGAAAAATATATACAGTGGAATATGAAGAGATTCTATATTGTTAGAACAAGTTGGTTGTATGGAGTGAAAGGAAACAACTTTGTGAAGACTATTCTTAGACTGGCAAAGGAGAAAGATCAATTAAGAGTGGTCTCGGACCAGAAAGGCTCTCCTACATGGACAGTCACCCTGGCCAGAGGCATTAAGAGAATAATCGAATCAGGCTATTATGGTATTCACCATGTAACAGATAAAACAGAGGGAGGAATAAGCTGGTATGAATTTGCCAGAGAGATTCTTAAATATGCCTCGGTAGACTGTGAGGTTATTCCTATAAAAACAGAGGAATATCCCACACCTGCACAAAGACCTTCTTACTCAGTACTTGATACCTTCTTTACCGAAGTATCAACAGGATTTGTCCCTCCTGACTGGAAAGAATCCCTTAAAAATATGCTTCAGGCACTCAATCAATCATCCCCTTCAGCGTAGATATCCTTCCACGGTTCTGTATCTTCATAGAGGGGATATCCTATTCTCACCTGAGTCGTGTATTTTTCCACAATCTCTTTGGTATCTTTCACCCTCAGCTTCTGAAACAGAACTCTAAACTTATCTTCAAGCATATCCAGAATCCTCTCCTTAACAGCCTTATCAAGATACCACCACTGTTTTTTAAAGTGACCAAAGGACTTCTTCCTTGTTTTGTAAATAAACTGTTCCTCTGTCATACCCTCCTTCCATTCTCCTCTGTATTCCTTCTTTAAGAACTCATATATCTCCTTTCTGAGTTCCTCAGGGGCATACTCGAACATGATATTCTGGAATCCTGTGGCAAGGTGAATCTCTGAGCAGTTGTTCTCAGGAAAGAGATCAAAGAACTCCTCAGGCAGTGTAGAGGCACCATGCTGAACTGTACCTGAAAGGCCGTATCTGCTTCTGACAAGGCCACCTATATCTCTAAGAACCGAGAAATCCAACCTCACCTCTGCAATACTTCCATCCGGCAGAGGCACACCTCCATGAGTAGTACCTGTCTGTACACTAAGCTTAGATATTCCGGGCAAAGAAGTTCCAATCTTTCGGAGATGCTCCAGAAACCCTTCCATGAATGCCTCTGCCTCTTCAACAGTAGAGTTTTTCCCTCCAATATGACCAATCTCAGCACCTACCGAAACTGTAATCCCCTCAGGCTCTATCTCTCTTATGAATGCAGTAAGCTGAGCTGTACAGAGATAGTTTAGATACTGTTGTTCTGATAGAGATGCCTTAGAGTAGTCAACAACTGTAGAGGCATCTATATCAATATTATAAAAACCTGCAGCTATCGCCTCTTTTATAAGAGTCTTGAGATTTTCTAACTCCTTCTCTCTCTGTTCAACAAAAAGTTTAGAGTTTATCTGGAAATGGTCTCCTTGAATAAAGACAGGCCCTCTATAGCCTTCCTTGATTGCTGCTGCGAGCACAGAGGTGGCATACTCAGAGGGACTCTGCATTGTATATCCCATCTCTGACCTTGCTATCTCAAATATAAATGCCCCTGCCTTTAGTTCATTAGCAACCCTGAACACTCTTCTTGCCACATCATAGGTCATGCCTCTGATATTCATTGCAGGCACTGTAAACTGAGGTGTCTCTCCCCTGCCCATCACCATATAAAGGTCGTGTATAGATGATGCCATAACACCAATAGCCTCTCCAGCAAGTCTTATTAGTCTCTTTGCCTGTTGTCTGAGATTATCCTCTTCTGAGAAAACAGCGGTGTATACCAGCCTATCAATAGCCTCTGAACAGAGTCTCCTCTCATCAATGATACTCACCTCTTTTTCGCCAATGCTTAATACCTCCTTAAGGGCTTCTTGCATCTGTTGAGATGTACTAAATACCTCCTTCATCTCTTCTTACCTCCCTTTTCCTATTCCTGTCCAGGGTTTATATAAGAACAGTTTTTGGAATGGGGAATCCATTAAACTCTGATGCATAGGATATGGTATATGCTCCTGCAGAAGGGATCAGAAGATAGTCCCCTATATTAGGCTCTGGAAGAAGGACATCTCTTGCAATCACATCAAAGCTATCACAACTTGGTCCAGCCACTATCCATCGCTTGGGCTTTGCACGGCTACCCACTATCATAGTATATTTTATGCCACCTATACTCTCCATCAGTCCATTAAATACTCCTACATCGATATAAAGCCAGTTTTCATCTGACCTTGTCGCCTTGCCTATCACCCTTGTAATAAATACACCCGCCTCTCCCACCACAGCCCGTCCAGGCTCAATATGGACTTCTATATCCTCTGGAAATTGACTAAAGATTGTCTCATTGATCATCTTTTCGATACTTTCTATATCCACTACCTCCCTTGTGTACCGGATAGGATAACCACCACCTATATTAAGAACTCTAAGTTTTATACCCTCTGATTCAACCTTTCTCCACACTCCCAACACCTTATCAATCGCTGTACTCCAATTATAGATATTCATACATTGAGAACCCACATGAAAGGTTATACCTACTGGATTAAGTCCTCTTTCTGCAGCAAGCAACAGCAGAGATACAGCCCTATCAGGCTCTACTCCAAACTTCTTACTCAATGGCCACTCACTGCCCTCGTTGGGCACAGATACCCTTACATAGAGTTCTGATTCTGGAGCAAGTATTCTCAGTTTCTCTATCTCGTGCTCCGAGTCAAAGGCAAACAGTCTCACACCATAGGAGTAAGCCTCTCTGATAAAGCTGGGGCTTTTTACAGGATTACTTGAGATTATTCTATCAGGACCCACATTGAGCATCCTTAGGACACTCAATTCGCCCTCTGAGGCTATCTCAAAACTTAGTCCTTGCTGCATTATAAATTTGACAACCTCTATATCTGGATTAGCCTTCATTGCATAAAAGACCTTTGAATTCTTTATGCCTCTACCTATCTTCTGACAGGACTGTCTTATAAGGTCACTATCCATCAGTAGATAGGGTGTTGGTTCATCAGTCCTTGCAAGAAAGTTGAGAACCTTTTCCCATGTCTTTTTCGGGAAAAACTTATGCCCCCTCTTTATCTCGTACTGCATTACTTCTTCCTCATCTTCAGATATCTCTTAACAGCATTCCTCACTGCATCAGGGATACTCTTGTTTTTCTCAAGTATTACAAGATCATTATTCCTTAAATGGCTTATAAACTGTGTTGATATCCCCGGTGGAGTCTTTGGATTTGATACAAGCGCATACATAATAGGATATCTCCTAATCCAGTCCCTCTTCTTAGCAATAAATCTCAATGCCTCCTGAGGCAACTGTGGATTCCTTGCCGCCATTTCCACTTCACTTTCAGTAATTTTGGGATTCTCAAGAACCTTAAGTACCACCTCCTTATTCGCATCCCTTATAAGAATACTTCTCACCTCTTTACCTCCTTTCAAGGCAAGCTGTATCTTCTCTCCTACAGATAGCCTCTGTATTCTCTGAAATATGCTTCTAACCCGCTCCTCTTGTGTCTCTTCTTTGAAATAATCCCTCCTCGCCTCGACCACCTCTGTTTCTGACTTCACTGGAAGAGAAAGGGCCTTAGAGACTTCTGTAAGAACTTCATAGGGAGTTCCAGGATGCTCATACATAAGCCTCAAAACTTCTGGTCTGTGTTGATTCGCCCTATAAATCTCCCAGTAGACAGAACCATCAGGAGGGTCATCAAGGAGCATGGAGATCACCTCTTTGGATGCAACAGACAGATCAATACCTATCAGTCTCTCTTCCATACTTACCACTCAAGCTCTTTGTTCATCAGTTTTTTGTAGAGACTCAAAGGGAGAAATGCCTGTTGATGGATCTCTTCTGAATAATACCTCGTATCTTTTACACATTCTCTTCTAATCTGTCTAAGGTCTAAGGACAAAGAGGCACAGGAGAAGGTCCACCAGTTACCCGCATATGTGGCTATGGGAGTTGTATATAGGTCAACTATGGGGAAGACCAGTCTCATTGTTTCTTGTACATTTACCACCATATCCTTATGGAAATGGAGAGACTCAGAGAGGGTGACAAACATACCTCTGTCTCTAAGGCTTTCCTTAACAGCTTTGAAGAATTCCACTGTAAATAGACTCTTTGCAAAACCTATAATATCTGTAGAATCTACTATTACTACATCAAACTCCTCTGTTCTACTCTTTATAAACTCTGCCCCATCCATATTATGTATCTCTACCTTGGGATCGTCCACTCCAGAAGAGACTGTAGGAAAAAACCTCTTTGATATCTCTGTCACCTCTCTGTCTATCTCAACAAAATAGATCCTCTCCACTGTCTCATGCTTAAGCACCTCCCTAACAGCACCCCCATCACCACCACCTATCACAACCACCCTCTTGGGCTCTGGATGTGAATGCATAATCACATGTACAAGCATCTCATGATAGAAAAACTCATCCTTCTCTGTAAGCTGAACCACTCCATCAAGTATGAGTATCTTGCCAAAATAGGAGTTCTCAATAACCATAATATCCTGAAAAGGTGATTTTCCCTTGTAAAGCACCTTTTCTACGTCATATACATACTGTATTGGAGAATAAGGGTCCTTCTCAAAAAACTTTATCATTGCCACCTCCTTACATAAATATTAACTCTAATACAACCATCAGAATCTCAAGCTACCAAAAAGAAATTTTAAACTTGGAACAGATCTATAGTTTGGTTACTTTGAAATATCCATCTGCTTATTCAAAAAGTCTCACGAGCTCTTCTGTCTTCTCCTCTATCTCCTTCTTGTATCTCTCCTGATCCTCTCTGTAACGGAACAATTCATCAGCAATGCTTATAGCAGCCAGTATAGTCGCTTTCAGTGGAGCAGTATTCGGACTCTTCTCAAGGACATCCCTTATCTTTTTATCCACATATGTCGCAAGCTCTCTTATATATTCATCAGGTGCATCACCTTTTATCTTATACTGCTGTCCAAGGATGGTAACCTCAACACTTCCCATACTCTAACTCTCCCTTTAGGTTAGTTAGTTTCATAAATATCTCAATAATATAAAATTTCTATAAGATCTGTATAATCCTGCTGTTCTTCAGGACTGAGGGCCTTCAGTTTCATCTCTATAAAATGCTCCTTTGCCCGTTCTACATCACCATCAATAACAGGATCAAGCTCTATTGCCCTCTGTATCGCCTCAGCAGCATCACCATACCTGCCCATCGCATTGTAACAGAGTGCAAGTCCATAAAAGGCCCTTGGAAAGTCAGGGACGCGCCTTATGGCCTTACGGAAATACTCCTCTGCCTCTTTATATTTTCCCAGTCTATAGTATACCATTCCAAGATTTGTTAATGCCTTTTCAGGGCTAAGATAAAGGGGGTTGTTGAGTGCCCTATGGAATACCCTAATAGCCTCTTCCCATCTGCCTGTTCTTGTATAAAGGACACCAAGGCTATTGTATGCCTCAGAATACTCTGGATCAATTTCCAACGCCTTTTTAATAGAGTTCTCTGCCTCTTTATATTCACCAAACTCTTGATATATAAGTCCGAGAACATAATAGGCCCTTTTGTCCTTGGGGTTTAGGGAAATGACCTTCTGCAACTCCACAAAGGCTGGCTGAAGTTTCCCTTCCTTAAGATGGGATATGCCAAGCTTATAATGTGCCTCGGCTTCTTGAAGTTTTTCGTTCTTGGATAATGTAGCACAGGAGATAAAGATCGTCGAGAGGATACAGATAATTAAAACCCTCTTCATCTTCCCCCCAACCCTTTAATAATCTCGATCATTTAATGCTCTTTCTCTTCTCAGCTATCACATCCAGTACAGCATCAAAAGACTCCACAAAAAGCCTTACTCCTTCATCCTCCAGCTCCTTTGTAACCCTATCCAGACTGATCCCTAAGGATTCTATCTCTCTCAGTATATCCTCGGCCTTTTGTACATCCGCATCTAAGGTCCTTGCAACCTTGCCATGATTTTTAAAGGCACGCCAGGTGCTATCAGGCATGGTATTCACTGTACCAGGACCGATTAACTCCTCCACATAAAGGACATCACTGTAAGAAGGGTTCTTTGTACTGGTACTGCCAAACAGCAGTCTCTGCACCTTAGCACCTTTGAGTCTTAATTTAAGAAACCTATCAGAAGAAAAACCCCTTTTGAAGACCTGATAAGCCATCTTGGCATTGGCAACTGCTGCCTTGCCCATCAAACTCTGAATCCTTCTCCTTTCATTCTCATCTTCTGTATGCTTCAGTATCTCCTCGAGATACCTGTCAGTCAGTGTATCTACACGGCTTACAAAAAAACTTGCCACTGAAGCAACCCTGTTAACATCCATTCCTTCTGATGCCCTCCTCTCAAGGGCCTTAAGGTAGGTATCCACAACCTCCTCATATCTCTTTATTGAAAAAAGAAGAGTAACATTAACATTAATACCTCTGAAAAGGAGTTCTTCAATCGCTTTAAGACCCTCTGCTGTAGCAGGTACCTTTATCATAAGATTGGGACGTGATATCCTCTTAAATAACTCAGTGGCCTCCTTAATAGTTTCCTCGGGATCATATGCGAGATGGGGATCAACCTCTATGCTTACATATCCATCATCACCATCGCTCTCTTTATACACATCCATCAACAGATCACAGGCATCCTTTATATCTTTAATAGCAAGTTCATAAAATATCTCTTTGTCAGAGATATCACTATCTTTGGAAAGCACCTCCCTCAACTGCTCGTTATAAATATCAGAGGACTGGATCGCCTTATGAAATATGGTGGGATTAGAGGTTACTCCCCTTAAACCCTCTTCTTTTATCATCCTTTTCAACTCACCAGAGAAGATAATATCTCTGCTTATGTTGTCATACCAGAAGCTCTGTCCATACTTCTGGAGCATTATCAAAGGGTTCTTACTCATATCTCCTCCACTACAGAAAATTTAAGGAATTATAGCACAAAAATTTTCAAGATTTCTATTAATTGCAAAACTTTGAAAACAAACATTAAAATATCAAGATGACACCATCTAAGAAGGAATTTTTAAGTCTCTCTCAGAAGGGAAACCTCATTCCTGTTTACACTGAAGTCCTTGCAGACTTTGAGACTCCTGTGTCTGCCTATCTGAAGGTTGCAGATACACCTTCATTTCTACTTGAAAGTGTCGAGGGCGGGGAGAAATGGGGTAGATACTCCATTATAGGCACATCCATACACCGAATAATCAAGGCAGAGGGACACAAGGTGATATATTATGAGAGTGGTAATCCTGTCAGGACCGAACACTATGATGACCCTATTGATGCTATAAAGAAAGAGGCTTCTAAGTACCAAGTAGCCTTCTATGAAGAGATGCCCAGGTTTTTTGGCGGACTTGTTGGTTTTGTAAGCTATGATGCTGTCAGGTTTTTTGAGAGGGTCACCTATTCAGAGAAACCATCCTTAGGTTTTCCAGACTTTTATATGATGATCCCTGAACTTATCCTTATCTTTGACAACCTGAAACACACCCTCAAGGTTTTATGTCCCGTATATATCGAGGGCTCTGCTGAAAGGGCATATGAGGAGGCAGAGAAGAGAATCACAAAAACAATTGAGAGACTAACTAAGGGCAAACTTACTCAACCGATTACACGACAAGAGGAACAGGCAGAGCAGAAGGAATTTATATCCTCCTTTGGAAGCAAAACCGATTTTGAGGATGCCGTAAGAAAGGCCAAAGAATACATTATTGCAGGAGATGTGGTTCAAGTAGTTATATCCCAGAGGTTCGAAAGACCATGCAGTGAGCATCCTTTTAATATCTACCGTTGTCTGAGAATCATTAATCCTTCTCCATACATGTACTATATTGATACAGGAGACACCCAGATAGTGGGATCTTCACCAGAGATACTTGTCCGTCTTGAGGGAAGAAAAATCACTCTAAGGCCTATAGCAGGCACACGTCGTCGAGGGAGGAGTGAGGACGAAGATAGGGCATTGGAGAAAGAACTCAGAGAAGACCCTAAGGAGATAGCAGAACATATAATGCTCGTTGACCTTGGCAGAAACGATGTAGGTAGGGTCGCAGAAATTGGTAGTGTAAAAGTAACAGAGTTAATGACTGTTGAAAGATACAGTCATGTGATGCACCTTGTCTCAAATGTTGAAGGAATTTTAAAGGATGGTCTTGACGGGATAGACTTATTCAGAGCCTGCTTTCCTGCAGGCACAGTGACAGGAGCACCCAAGGTAAGAGCTATGGAGATCATCGATGAGCTTGAACCTGTACATAGAGAGGCATATGCAGGGGCAGTAGGATACTTCAGCTACACAGGCAGCATGGACTTCTGCATAACCATCAGAACACTCTTTATAAAAGATGGTAAAATATATGTTCAGGCAGGTGCAGGAATAGTGGCAGACTCTATACCAGAAAGGGAATATAAAGAGACCGTAAACAAGGCAATGGGTATGATGAAGGCAGTAGTTATGGCTGAGGAAAAAATAAATAGTGACAATAGAGTGACAGCGCTGGAGGCTTGAGACATATATGCTCCTGATGATAGACAACTATGATTCGTTTACATACAATCTTGTTCAGTATTTTGGTGAGTTGGGAGAGGATATAAGGGTCTTCAGGAATGACAGGATCAGTATTGAAGAGATTGAGAAAATGGACCCTGAAAGGATTGTTATCTCTCCAGGGCCTTGTACTCCGAAAGAGGCAGGAATCTCGGTAGAGGTGATAAAACACTTCGCAGGAAAGAAACCTATACTGGGGGTATGCCTTGGCCACCAGGCTATAGGAGCAGCCTTTGGTGGAGAGATAATAGGTGCATCAAAACTGATGCATGGGAAAACATCTCTTATATACCACGATGGAAAAATCCTCTTTAAAGGTCTTCCGAATCCTTTTGAGGCAACAAGATACCACTCTCTTGTAATAAAAAGACAGAACCTGCCCGATTGTCTTGAGATAACAGCATGGACCTCTGATGGAGAGATTATGGGAGTGAGACATAAGGAATATGTGATTGAGGGTGTTCAATTTCATCCAGAGTCAATCCTTACAACAGTTGGTAAGGATCTGTTAAGAAACTTTTTAAAACTGAAAAAACCTGTTTGGGAGGAGGTATGATCAAAGAGGCAATCAATATGGTAGTACAGGGAATAGACCTGAGTGAGTCAGAGATGAGACAGTGTATGGAAGAGATAATGGAGGGTAGAGCCACAGATGCACAGATAGGGGCATTTCTCACTGCATTGAGAATAAAAGGAGAAACAGTAGATGAAATTACTGCTGCAGTCAAGGTAATGAGGGAGAAAGCAGCAAAAATAGATGCACCTGAGGGTGTTGTGGATACCTGTGGCACAGGCGGTGACATGGCATACACATTCAATATATCAACCACCACGGCAGTTGTTGTTGCTGCCTGTGGAGTGCCTGTAGCAAAACATGGCAACAGGTCTGTTTCAAGCCGTTCAGGGAGTGCTGATGTGCTTGAAGCACTGGGAGTGAAGATAGACCTTGAACCTGAAAAGGTACAAAGATGTCTATTTGAAACGGGATTTGGTTTTCTCTTTGCACCGCTGTTTCATCCTGCTATGAAATATGCTATTGGACCAAGAAGACAGATAGGAATAAGAACAATATTCAATATACTTGGCCCTCTCACAAACCCTGCAGGAGCAAAGAGACAAACCCTTGGTGTCTTTGCCTCAAAACTAACCACCCCTTTGGCAGAGGTACTTGGCAGACTTGGTGCAGAGGATGTAATGGTCTTCCATGGTGAGGATGGACTCGATGAGATAACCATAACAGATGGGACAAAGGTGAGTAGATACAGAGGTGGAAAACTGGATGAGTTTGTTCTCTCTCCTGAGGACTTTGGTCTGCAGAAGGCCTCATCAGAAGAGATTGCTGGTGGAGATGCAGAAAAGAATGCAGAGATAACAAGAAAGATTCTTGAAGGAGAAAAAGGACCAAGAAGAGATATTGTGCTAATGAATTCTGCTGCAACACTGATGGTTGCAGGCAAAACAGAAGACCCCAAGGAGGCTGTCCAGCTTGCTTCTGAGGCAATTGACTCAGGCAGGGCTTTAAAGAAGCTGGAAGAAATAATAGAAATAACAAACAAACTCTGAAGAGACCTCATGTCATAAATTACACTATGGGAAGAAAAACTTTGCAGGAGAATAATGTCCTATGCTTAATATAGGAATAATAGGCGTTGGGTACCTTGGCAGTCACCATGCCAGGGTGCTGAGTGAGATGGAGGATGTGGTCTTGATCGGCGTGGCTGATGTGGTGAAGGAACGGGCAGAGAGTATCGCCTCCAGATACGGATGCAGACCTTTCAGAGACTTCAGAGAACTCTTGCCTCTTGCGGATGCTTTAATAATAGCAACACCTACGAAGACCCATTATGAGATAGCACTGCAGTGCCTTAGAGAGAACAAGGATATCCTCGTAGAGAAACCCTTTACAAGTACCTTGGAAGAGGCTGATCATCTTATCGAAGAGGGACTAAAAAGGGAGAGAATTATACAGGTCGGACACCTTGAGAGATTCAATACAGCAGTAACAGAGGCAGAAAGATTCATTGATAAACCGAGTTTTTTTGAGTCAACAAGGGTGTCTCCCTTTATTACAAGGGGTACAGATGTAGATATAACTCTTGATCTGATGATCCATGATATCGATATCATTCTCACCCTTACCCAGAGCAAGGTCAAGGAGATATATGCCACAGGGGCAAAGGTTCTTACAGATACACTGGATGTAGCAAAGGCATGGCTCCAGATGGAAGACGGCACCCAGGCACTAATAACAGCCAGCAGACTATCAGAAGAAAAGAAGAGAATCCTAAGGATATTTCAGAACTCGGCAATGATTCAGATTGATTATCAAAAGACCGAGATCACCATTTACAGCAAAAACAGCAGGGGCATAATAGAAAAAGAGATTATTATCCCTTCATATAGGGAACCCCTCAGAGAAGAGTTATTAGACTTCATAAATTCCACAAAAGAAAGAAAAACGCCAAAGGTCAACGCAATACAAGGAAGAGAGGCATTAAGAGTAGCATTGGAAATATCAAGGAGGATAACTAATGGATAATGTACCCATGTTAGACCTAAAAGCAACCTTTAGAGAGATAAAAGATGAAGTGATAAAAACATTGACAGAGGTTCTTGAGAGTGGCCGTTATGTGCTGGGACCAAAGGTAAAGGAGTTTGAAAAAAGAGTAGCAGAATTCTACAATGTGAAATTTGCAGTAGGCGTGGCCTCAGGCACTGATGCACTGCATCTTGCCCTCTCTGCAGCAGGGATAAAGGAGGGAGATGAGGTGATCACCACTCCTTTCACATTCTTTGCCACTGTTGAAACGATCCTCTACCGAGGAGCACTGCCAAAATTCGTAGATATTGATCCAGAAACTTTTAATATAGACCCTTATCAACTTGAGAAGGTGATCACGCCAAAAACAAAGGCTATTCTGCCTGTACATATCTTTGGTATGCCTGCGGATATGGAAGAGATAATGAAGATTGCAGACCGGCATGGGTTGCTCGTGATAGAAGACTGTGCCCAGGCATTCGGTGCAGAAATAAAAGGGAAAAAGGTTGGAAGCTTTGGATTGGCTGGAACCTTTTCATTCTATCCCAGTAAAAACCTCGGTGGTTTCGGTGATGGAGGAATGGTAATAACTGATAGTGAAGAAATCGCAGAAAAGGTAAGGTCTCTGAGAAACCATTGTTCTAAGGAAGGATATTTTCATAAATGTATAGGACACAACAGCAGACTGGATGAAATACAAGCAGCATTTCTCCTTATTAAAATGAGAAAAATTAAAGAGTACAATGAGAAAAGAAGACAGCGAGCCTTATTTTATACTACACAATTGAAGGAGTATGTTAAATGTCCCAAAGAGAAGGAAGGCTACTATCATGTATATCACCAGTATACCATCAGAACACCCTTAAGGGATAGAATTCTGAAGGCCTTACATAAAGAGGGTATATCTGCTGTGGTATACTATCCTTTAGCAATACATCTTCAGGAGGCGATAAGATACTTGGGTTATAAAAAAGGAGACTTCCCTGAAGCAGAGAAGGCATGTGATGAAGTAGTATCTCTTCCCATCTATCCTGAGTTATCTGTAGAAACACAGGAACAGATATGTGAGGTTATTAAAAGAGTTGTCCAATGACAAAGAGGGTCTTTATAATTACCGGAGAGAGTTCTGGAGAACTCTACGGTGCCCTCCTGTCGAGAAGACTAAAGCAACTGTACAGAGACATCGAACTTTATGGCATTGGTGGTAAAAGAATGGAGAATGAAGGAGTAAGACTCTTTGGATATATTACAGGTGCCTTTGGACTTACCGAAACTTTAAGCCATATGGGAATGTTAAAAAAAAATTATAATACAGTCAAAGAGAAACTATCACAACTGTTACCCCAGACTGTAATACTCATAGACTTTCCTGATTTTAATCTCAAAGTTGCTGAGCTGGCAAAGGCCTCTGGTTCAAAAGTGCTGTACTATGTGAGTCCACAGGTATGGGCATGGAGAAAGAAAAGGGTAAAAAAAATAAAAAAACTCTGCGATAAAATAGCCGTGATACTACCCTTTGAAGAAGAATTTTATAAAAAAAGGGGAATTGAGGCAGAGTTTGTAGGACACCCTATTATGGAAGAGATAACAACAATCAAGGGCAGTAAAGGTTATATTCGTGAAGAACTGGGACTTTCTCCTCGTGGCAGGGTCTTGGCACTATTGCCTGGTAGCAGAAGAAGTGAACTTAAGAGACTTCTTCCATTGTATACCAAGGTTATTAGAATTCTTAAACAGAAATACAGAGACCTTCAGTATATAATACCCTTTGCACCTAACCTTGATGAGAATGAATTCTTGGGCCAATTGAACCCTCTTAAAGAAGAAGGCACAGTTATACTTAAAGGAAGGGCTACAGAGGCACTGTCTGCGGCAGACTCAGCCCTTATTGCCTCAGGCACCGCCACTCTACAGGCTGCCCTTATTGGTACGCCTATGGTTGTGGTATATAAACTCTTTCCCCTCACATTCCTGATAGGCAAGGCAGTGGTGGATGTTAAGTTTATAAGCCTTGTAAACCTTCTGCTTCAGAAAGAGGTGGTAAAGGAGTTGATTCAGTGGGATGCCACGCCCGAAAGAGTTGTAAGAGAACTGGAGAAGACCCTTAATGACGACAATACAATAGAGTATATGCAGAAATCCTTTAAGAAGATAAGACAGATGTACCAGAAGCATGATGCCTCATTAAGGGTTGCGGAAATGGTAGGTGAGATGACAGGATGGTAGGATTCAGGCTCTTGAGACCTCTATATAATCTTCTTTTTTTTATTATTCTACCTTTTATTCTCCCTTATTATTACTTCCGGAAGCCTGCTGAGATACGGAAGAGATGGTTAAAAGAGAGGTTTGGATTTATCAATTCCAACAGAACAAAAGAGAATCCTCCTAAGGAGAGAATCTGGCTACATGCAGTCTCTGTAGGTGAAGCCATCGCAGCAAGACCGCTGATGAGTCTCTTACTTAAAGAAACAGAGCTATTTGTAACCACGGTCACAGATACAGGCCAAAAAGTGGCCAGAGAATTCTTAAAAGACAAGGCAGAAGTGCTTTTTGCACCCTTCGATCTCTCTTTCTCTGTAAAGAGATTTATAAGCACTATTAAACCCAATCTCATAATCATTATGGAGACAGAACTCTGGCCCAATCTCTTTTATATCGCCTCTCAGAAGGGAATTCCGATAGTGGTTGTGAACGGAAGGATATCTGAAAGTTCTTTTAGGGGCTACAAAAGAATAGGCTTCTTCATGAGGGGCATGCTATCAAAGGGCACGCTTTACTGTATGCAGACAGACATAGATGCAAAAAGACTCATTAGTATTGGTGCTCCTAAGAAGAAAGTAAAAATAACAGGCAATCTTAAGATGGATGTAAGACCTTCGGATAAGGTGCCTGGGTGGTGTAAACACCTTAGAAGACCTGTTATAGTAGCTGGAAGCACCCATAAAGGCGAGGAGGACATTATTCTGGAGACCTTCAAGAGGTTAAAAGAGGACTTCCCTGAGGCAACCCTTATACTGGCACCACGTCATCCTGAGAGGTTCCAAGAGGTAGAAAGACTCCTGAAAGACAGTAAATTAAGATTCAGTAAAAAGACTGAAGGAGTCAGGACAGACAGTTCTGTGGTACTGCTTGACACAATTGGAGAACTCACCTCTGTATATGGCAGTGCAGATGTCTGTATTATTGGAGGAAGTTTCATTCCTCATGGAGGACATAACCTTTTCGAGGCCGCGTCATGGGCAAAACCGATAATATGTGGTCCTTCCATGGAGAATTTTCCACTGGCAGAGGAGTTCTTCAGATCCAGGGCAGCTATAAAGACCGATGCAAGAAACCTCTACAGAGTTCTTTTGAAAATACTAAAAGACAGAAGACTCTCTACTGAGATGAGCAAAAAGGCCCTTATGCTTTTCAGAGAACATCAGGGAGCTGTAACAAAAACCTATGGTCTTCTGATGAAGATTTTAAAGGGAAAGTAATATAATTTATAACATGCCTTCTACAGAGAAATATATAATTCTTGGTACAGCGGGCCATATAGATCATGGCAAAAGTGCCCTTGTAAAGGCCCTAACAGGTATTGACCCTGACCGCCTTAAAGAGGAGAAGGAACGAGGAATAACAATTGATCTCGGGTTTGCCTATCTGCGATATTCTGATGGTATAGTGGTAGGTATTGTTGATGTACCAGGCCATGAGAGACTTGTTAAAAACATGCTTGCAGGAGCAGGAGGAATTGATCTACTTCTTTTGGTTGTTGCAGCAGATGAGGGAGTAATGCCACAGACAAAGGAACACCTCGCTATATGCAATCTTCTGGGGATAAAATCCGGTATTGTGGTAGTTACAAAAATAGACCTTGTGGACAAGGAATGGCTTCAATTAGTTATAGATGACATAAAAGAGTTCATAAAGGGGACTTTTCTCGAAGGTGCTGATATACTGCCTGTGTCATCAAAAACAGGTGAGAATATACCTCTTCTAAAAGATAAAATACATGAATACTCCTTAAAAGTCAGCACAAAGCCTGCGGAAGGAGTGTTTAGGCTTCCTATAGACAGGGTATTCACACTAAAGGGATTCGGGACAGTGGTTACAGGAACTGCTGTTTCAGGTAGACTGGCAGTGGATGACAAAGTGGAGATACTTCCAGCAGGAATTCATACTAAGGCAAGAACTCTCCAGAGCCATGGAACTCCTATAAAGTATGCTATTGCCGGTCAGAGAGTGGCTATAAACCTTCATGCAGTGGAGAAAGAGGACCTTAAAAGGGGCGATATGGTCCTTACACCAGATATTTTCAGACCTACTCAGGCGGTAGATGTAAAACTCCATCTGCTCAGGGATGCTCCAGAGCTCAAGAACAAATCTCCTGTTCATTTCCATCTCTATACATCCGAGACTGTGGGAAGAGTAATACTCTATGATAAAGAAACTCTGAAACCTGGTGAGACCTGTTATGCACAGATCCGGCTTCAGTCACCTGTGGTGGCCTCAGCGGGTGATAGATTTGTGATAAGAAGGTTCTCACCTGTTGAAACAATCGGAGGAGGGATCATACTCGACCCTTATCCTAAAAAGAGAAAGAAAAAGGAGGGTATAGAAGACCTTATTGTGTATGAAAAAGGGAACCTTAAAGAGAAGCTCTCTATGAAGGTGCTTAAATCAGGCCTTAAGGGTATACCTTTAAATACTCTGAAGGGATGGATCAATACCACAACTAAAGACACAGAGAAGGCTATTGATAATTTAAAAAATGAAAGGGTTATTCTTCAGTATGATGGCAGTCTCATACACAGAGAGATATATGAAAAACTGAAAGTAAAAATCCTTGACACCCTCAGAAGATTTCACAAAAACAATCCCCTCAAAAGTGGAATGGAGAAAGAGACCCTTAGGTCACTCTTCGGACTCCCGCACTCTATATTTGATGGAATTCTCTCTCTTACACAAGAAACAGAGGTTGAAAAGGATATAATCCGCTTAAGAGATTTCAAAGTAGCCCTGACAGACCGATATAGACAGATAAGAGATGAAACACTTAGACTACTTACTGAAAGGGCATATCAACCTCTCTCCAGGGAGGAACTGGCAGAGTATTTTTCCCTCAAAACAGGTGAAGTAGACGATATCCTGAAACTTATGGTTGAAGAAGGTGTGCTTAAGAGGATAAATGACACCTTCTATCTTACTAAGGAGCATTACGACGAAATGCTCCGGAGATTGAGAAACTTCTTCCAGAAAAAAGATAGAATGACAGTGGGTGAGTTCAGAGATCTTCTCAACACAAGCCGTAAGTATGCCCTACCATTTCTTGAACACCTCGATTCAAATAAAATTACCCTCCGTGTAGAAGATGTGAGGAAACCCCATCCCAATTTTTTAAAATCCAAACAACCTTAAGCTACCGATCCATATAAAGATTGAGCGTCACATTAGACAATATCAAAATAACAACAAATTGACAGAGCAGGTCTTTATTATCTCTATATGACATTTTAAAATAGCAATCACACACAAATCACAAAAAACTTGAATTTATAAAGGTTTCTAAATTAAAATATCTCCCAATAATAATTCACTTAAGGCTATTCAATAAAAACTCTTCTTAATGGCTGAAAGATGAGACTTATAACTAAAAAATTATATACAGCATCTGTGTTTATAACAGTGCTTGTAATCTCCTCTTCATTCCTTTGCATCTGCTTTGCTGAGGAGAAAATACCCGGAAATATCTTCTCTGAGTATTCAGATAATGATAAAAATGTGATACTGGTGGAAAAGGACACAGAAAGACTATTTTTTGTTAGAATCACTGATAACATTCCTGTTGTATTAAATACATACAATGTATTTACTGGTAAAAACAAAGGAGACAAAATAAGAGAGGGTGATAGTCGGACTCCTGAAGGAATATATTTTGTTACAGGTTTTATTCCTGAATGGAAATTAAACAGAAATCTATATGGAGCCGGAGCCTTTCCTATTAACTACCCCAATATTGTAGACAGGATATACAATAAAACTGGACATGGAATATGGCTTCATGGAAGGGGTATTTACAATAACAACAGAAGAACCAATGGTTGCATCTCTCTTCCAAATGATGCATTCCTGTATCTCAAACAACATATAGAAGTAGATACCCCTGTATTAATAACCCGACAAGTAGAATTCTTATCACCAAAGGAGTATATGAAAAAAAAGAAAGAAGTATTCAGTATCCTTAAAACCTTTTTAAGAGATTGGGAGAAAGGAAATTTTGAAGCCTTTGCCTCCAGGTTCTACACAAAATTCAGAAATAATTCTGGAGAGGGATTAAGGGAATACCTTGAAAGAAAGAGAAAAATATTTGCTATTGATAAAAAAAGAAGGCTAAAAATCTCTGACCTTATTGTCTTTAAAGAGAATTCGTCTGAATTAATGTATCAGTTCAAACAACTGTACTGTTCTGACCGGTATATAGACTATGGAATCAAAAGGATATATTTTGAAGCAGATAATAAAAGTAATCAATACAAGGTTATTGCAGAGGAATTCTTTCCTGAAAATGTGATGACAGCCATCGCTCCCTATATAAGAGACTTTGTAAAAAGGTGGATCCAGACATGGCAGACTCAGGATATAATGAAATATATTAAATTCTATGACGAATCTTTTAAGTTTGAAAGAGGCGGGCTTAAGGAATGGGAAGAATACAAAGAGAGAATATTCTCAACAACAAGTATTAATTTTATAAAATTCAATGGTCTTACCTTTAGACTTCTGAAACCTTCTCTGGTAAAAGTCACTTTCGTACAGGAGTACAGTTCAGATACTCTCAAGGATAAGGGCATAAAAACACTTGTCTTAAAGGGATGCCCAGGAGATTATAAGATTGTTGTAGAAAGATGGAATCCACTATGAAAGTGTTACTACATCTTATAGTTTTATTCACACTGATATTCCCTGTTAGTGTAATAGCAAAAAACAGGACAAAAACAGAACACTTAGTGTATCTAAAAGGAACATCCTATGAACTTCATGTATACAAGATATATGGCAGAGAACCTGGTAAAACCATGCTTATCATAGGCGGCATCCAGGGAGACGAACCAGGAGGGTTTCTGTCTGCAGACCTGTACACAGAACTCACCTTAGAAAAAGGCAACCTAATAGTAGTTCCAAGGGCAAATTTTAAATCCATAATTCTTTTTAAACGTGGTGTAGATGGAGATATGAACAGGATCTTTGATAAAGAAAACGGCAATTCTATGATGGATAAAGTTGTAACCATTATAAAGGGATTGATGAAAGAGGCTGATGTATTTTTAAATCTCCATGATGGATATGGGTTTTACAGACCTGTTTATATTAATGAATTGTACAATCCTTACAGATTTGGTCAATCAATAATAATAGACACCGATGTGTATACTTGCGAGAACGGAAGAGAGCTCCGTCTAAAAGAAATTGCAGAGCAAGTAATTAAAAATGTAAACAAAAAGATAAAAGAAGAAAAATACCATATGCATCTTCTGAATACAAAAACAGATGCACCTGATACACCCTTCCCTGAGATGAAAAAAACTGCTACCTACTATGCCCTTAAGTATCATTGCCTTTTAGCATTTGGTGTCGAGACTTCTAAAAATCTTCCAGATATAGAGTTAAAGATTCTTCACCATAATTATGTGATAAATGAGTTTATGAAGATTTTCGGGATAGTGCCTGAACAGCCGAGAGTACTCCTTATAAAACCTGTGCTGAAGTATGTGGTGCTTAATATAAATGGAAGACCGCTGATAGTCACAAATGGAGAAACCGTCTTTCTGGAGGCAGAATCGGAAATAATGGTAACACATATTGAATCTAACTGTGAAAGGGGTTTATCCTGTGATATACTTGGTATAGGTGATGTGAATGATTATCGCAAACCTCTAAGAATTTCCCATAGTACAAAGATAATCTTCAGAAAGGATAATATAAAGATTGGTTCTGTAGACATCAAAATAAGAAAAAATAACAAAGCAAGATATTGGGTTTTTATTGTAAGAGTAAACAAACAGCTAAAAGCTATTCTATCAGAAGAGATTTTAAACTTAAAAGATGGTGACGAAATCGAGATCCTGAAGGTATTTGGAGACAGTGCATCAAATATAGATTATCCTATCAACTTCAAAGGTTTTGTGCCTCCAGGGATAACAGTAAATACAGGAGATGATCGAGGAATCAAGATAACAATTAATAGCAAAAAACTTGTAAAAAAGTTTTCTAAGAATGGAAAAGGGATTCTATATCCTGTCGTTGTAGAAGGACTGGGAAAGGAGGCTCCCCGCTTCTGGATAAGACTTTCAAAAAGTTAAATAACTCTTCCACCCTCTTCTGCATAAACTGTCCCATAAATCTCTACATTCTCCATAAGCTCGATCTCTTTTTTAGAAAAAACCTTCACTTCTTTGTCTCTTCCACCTATTCTTACTCCTGAATCGATTACTATTCTACCCTCTGAGCTAATACTCCCATATACTTTTACATTTCTTCCTATTACCAAGTTACCATAAGAGTATATTGCTCCATTTATCATCACATCATCATGAATAATAATATCTTTCTGTGCCTTTATATATCCGTTTATTACACAACCCTTTTTTATTGTGAGACTCTCTGTAGTAACAACATTTTTATTTGTTCTTATCAACTCAGGAATTATCAGTTCTTTCTTCGTGAAAAGTAGCGAATCTTTCAAAAACTTAACAGGCACATTAAGGTGTTTGGCTTGGAGTGTTATTAGATTATCAGTCTCATGCATTCTCAGTGTACTTGTAAAATTATAAGTCCTTATAGGCTTACCATACAGACAGGTAAACTGACACTCCTTTTCAATATATAGCTCCCTTTCAGTGGATACTGCTTCACCTAATATACAACCATCCTCAGCCTTAATCCCCATATCAGCATCAAGGTACTTTAGTATTTTCGCCCTCTTACCTATTTTTATCTCTCCTTCAGATACGATACTCCTCACCGTAGCAGTACGAGATACTTTCACATCGCCCTTCACCAGCATTTCTCCAAGAACCTTCTCTCCTTCTGGAATAACAAGATCATCTAAAACCATTATTGTTCCTGTTGACCTTTTCAAGGTATTATTCAATTCTTTACATATCCATAAAGAGTCTTTTACGGGTTTATCAACTCTTATCTGCACAGGCATATCTATTCTGTTTATATCCGTATCCTGCATGATATTCTTCACCCTTTCGACCAATAGACTTGATAAATAACGTGGAGCTTCAAGACAACTATGCCTGTAATCCTTGTCTACACTCTTCTTAAGTATCCTTCTCACACCTTTGGAGGTTCCTGTTATTTCTTCCATCATTATGAGAATTCTTCTTCTGTTGTAATATATTACAAACCCGACAACCACAATAAAGACAACAGGAAGAATAAACTTGAAAGGTACAACCTTTGATACAGGAGCATATCTCTTTACCTCGGTAGGAGCAGGCTCAACCTTTTCGGTATCTGCTTCTACATACTTAGGTCGTTCTTTTGTCTTTTTTGCCTCTGTCTTTAAAGGCACCTTCTCTCTTTCAATAGGCACAGCAGCAACAGATTCTGTCTCTTTGTATCTGTAGAGTTTCTTTATCCTCTTATCAAGCACAAATGCCTTAAGGATAAGAGAACTAGGGAATAACTCTTTTATCTCTGGCAATAGAACCTTTGCCTCTTTGAAACTATTAAACTTACCTATCCTTAGGGTATAGTAACCTTTAACAAGCTCGATCCTCAGAAAGTCTCTCTTCTCAGGAGACAATTTCTCTTCTAATAATGCATACTTCCTTTCTGCCTCTTGAATACTCTTGAAGCTACCAGCCTGTATTGTGTAGTATTCCTCTGAGGCCTGTAAGGGTGATATACACAATAAAATAAAGAAGAGAATAATAAATCCTTTAAATCTTTTCATTTTTTTCTCATTACCAGAGAAATACTTTCTGCTACAACAGGATCCAGTCTTTTTAACTTATCAAAATACTCTTGTGCTATATCTCTCATATCTGCTTCTGTGTAAGCTATAACTAACCCTGCAAGTGCATCCACATGTTGGGGATCTATCAGAATAGCCTTACTAAACTCACTTATAGCGCTGAAAACCTTGCCAAGATATAAGAGACTATAACCAAGACCATTGTGATAGTCTGCCTTATTAGGAGCCAGTTTTACAGCTCGAGAAAAATAATCATGGGCCTCTGAAGGTTTGCTCATTTTCATTAATGCTGAACCATACAGCCATAACAGCTCTGCATTATTCGGCCATTTCTCCAATCCTATATCAAGCAGTGCCATAGCCTCAGTAAACTGACCTTTGTCTATCAATCTCTTGACTATCTGGATCAACTCTTTAAGTGATACCCTCTCTTTTGGATAATCCAACTTCTGTTCAACAGCTTCTTTATCAAACTTCTTGAGTCCCTCCCTTTCTTCTTTAATTAAGTCTGTCTCTCTAATAGAAAGCTCTTTTGTAGAAGAACCTTCAGTATATATTTTTACAATTCTCTCCTCAAGCACATAAGCTGAAAGAATCGTTGCATCCGGATATTTATTCCTTATTTTTTTTAATAACTCCTTTGCCAAAACCCTCTCCTTAAACTTTCCCAGTCTGACAGTATAATATCCTTTCACCTTCTCAATCCTGAGATGATCCAGATCATTCTTCTCCTTCAAATACCTTGATAGAGCATCATAAGTCCTCTCTGCAGGAGAAAGTCTTTTATAGCTTCCTATCTGAATAGTAAAAAAGAGTTCATTTTGAGAGGAATACAGGTTATCAGTTAATAACAAGAATAAAACACTGAAGAGGAAAAATCTCTTCACTTCCCCTCCTTTATTCCTCTTTTTCAGGATATAAAAAATTATGTAGTATCTCCCTTTATTAAGTCAATAACTTCCTTCCTCAGAAACCTATTAAGTATAATAGTTTAATAATGAAATTTGAAGAAATTATTAATAAGTCAATGGAAAAAGAGAGGATCTCAGAAGAGGAGGCACTGCTTCTTTACAGAAGCGATGATATTCACACCCTGGGCAAGGCTGCAGAAACTGTAAACAGAAGAATAAACAGAAGCTATGCCTACTTTATAGTCAACAGACATATAAACCCCACCAATATATGTGTAAACAGATGTCGTTTTTGTGCATTCAGTAGATCCTGGGGACAAGAGGGTGCTTATGAATTAACGATTGAAGAAATTTTAGAGAAAATCAGTTCTTCAGAAGAACTGCTTACAGAGGTACATATTGTAGGAGGACTCCATCCTTACTGGAGCTTTGACCATTATTGTAGAATACTTACGAGCATAAAAAAACACTTCCCCTCAATCCAGATCAAGGCATTTACTGCTGTTGAGATAGACTACTTCTCCAGAATAAGTGGTCTTAGCATAAGAGATGTCCTTATGGCACTTAAAGACAATGGTCTTGATCTTATGCCAGGAGGAGGGGCAGAAATACTCGTTCATAATATAAGACAGAGGCTCTGTCCTGAAAAAATCTCGGCAGACAGATGGTTAGAAATTCACAAAATAGCACACACACTGGGCATCAAAACCAATGCCACAATGCTTTATGGTCATATCGAATCCTTAGAAGACAGGATCAGACACCTGTCAATGTTAAGGGCGCTACAAGACGAAACAGGGGGATTCCAGGCATTTATACCTCTGGCCTATCATGCAACAGATACAAATATGAGCAGTTCTATAGCATCTGGTATTGATGACCTGAAGACTATTGCCATAAGCAGACTATTCCTCGACAACATTCCCCATATAAAGGCCTACTGGATAATGCTCGGTGAGAAACTCTCTCAGATAGCACTCCTTTTTGGTGCTGATGACTTAGAGGGAACGGTTCTGGAAGAGAAGATAACCCATTCTGCAGGAGCTACCTCAGCAGAAGGTATGAAAAAGGAAGAACTTGTTTACCTTATAAAAAGGACTGGCAAAGTTCCTGTACAGAGGGATAGTTTTTATAACCCTTTAAAGGTATATGATGAGTAGACTAACAAAGCAAGAGGCACTGAGACTCTATAAAGAAGCTGAGCTGACAGAGTTGGGCAAGATGGCTGATGAGATAAGAAGTAATCTCCATCCTGAGGGAATCGTCACCTTTGTAATAGACAGGAATATAAACTACACTAACATATGTATAAACAGATGCCGCTTCTGTGCATACTACAGGGATAAAGACCATCCTGAGGCATTTGTGATAACCAAGAATGAACTCAAACAGAAGATAGAGGAGACCATAAATCTCGGGGGCACACAGATACTACTACAAGGAGGACTTCATCCTGATCTTGGTCTTACATTCTATACAGATATGCTCAGATTTATTAAATCTCACTTTGCTATAAATATACACGGATTCTCGCCTCCAGAGATAGTGTATATTGCAGAAAGGGAGGGAATATCTATCCAAGAAACCCTTATTAAACTGAAAGAAGCGGGGTTAGACTCGATTCCTGGTGGAGGTGCAGAAATACTCTCTGATAGGATAAGAGAGATAATAAGCCCTAAGAAAATTAAGACATCTCAATGGCTCAAGGTTATGGAGGAGGCACATAGACTGGGGATGAAAACTACTGCAACAATGATGTTCGGTTCTGTGGAGGCTCCAGAGGATATAATTGAGCATCTGGATGCGATAAGGTCACTTCAGGACAGAACAGGAGGCTTCACAGCCTTTATACCATGGACATTTCAGCCAGGCAATACAGAACTCCTTTCGCGCAGTGATATCCGGCTCAGTCCTGCCACTGCTGTAGACTATTTAAGAGTCTTAGCCCTTTCCAGGGTATACCTGGACAATTTCTTAAACATTCAGGCATCATGGGTAACTCAGGGGCTTAAGATGGCCCAAGTGGCCCTCAGGTTTGGAGCAAATGATTTCGGTTCCACAATGATAGAAGAGAATGTGGTGAAAGCAGCAGGAGTGAGTTATAGAGTCAATAAAGAGGAGATTATAGAGGCTATAAGAAGTGCTGGTTTCAGACCTGCCCAGAGAGACACTTATTATAGAATACTTAAACTATTTTGATAGCAACCGCCTATTTCTGGTATTATTTTTTGGTATTTAAAATACTTCAAGGAGGTAGGTCTTATGGGAGAGATTATTGACATTCATGCAAGGGAGATTCTGGATTCAAGAGGAAATCCTACTGTAGAGGTAGAGGTGGTGCTTGCCTCAGGTGCGATTGGAATGGCAGCGGTCCCCTCAGGTGCCTCTACAGGCGAAAGAGAAGCCTTAGAATTACGAGATGGAGACAAAAACAGATATCATGGAAAAGGGGTAACAAGGGCAGTGAAGAATGTGATTGAAGAGATAGCCCCAAGGTTGATAGGACTTGATTCCGAAGATCAGGTCTATATTGACAGACTATTGATTGAGATGGACGGTACAGAAAATAAAAGCCACCTTGGAGCAAATGCGATTCTTGGGGTTTCCCTTGCAGTCTGTAAAGCTACTGCTGAAGAACTTGAACTGCCTCTCTATAGATACATCGGAGGATGTAATGCAAGACAGCTACCAGTGCCTATGATGAACATAATGAATGGTGGTGCCCATGCAGACAATAACCTGGATATTCAAGAGTTTATGATCATGCCAGCAGGCACTGACAGCTTCTCCTCGGCGCTCAGGGCAGGCTCTGAGGTCTTCCACTCCCTTAAAAAAATCCTCAAAGACAAGGGACTGAATACTGCAGTTGGTGATGAAGGAGGATTTGCTCCAGACCTGAATAAACACACAGATGCCTTGGACCTTATAATGAGTGCAATTGAGTCTACAGGTTATAGACCTGGAGAAGATATATACCTTGCCTTAGATGTAGCTGCTTCAGAATTCTACAACAATGGCAGATATAACTTCGAAGGTAGAGAAGTCTCTTCTGAAGAGCTAATAGAATACTATAAGGAGCTCATACAGAAATATCCTATACTCTCAATTGAGGATGGCCTTAGCGAGAAAGACTGGGATGGATGGAAACTCCTCACTGAGGCACTTGGCGATGAGATACAGTTAGTAGGAGACGATATATTTGTGACCAATACAAAAATAATCAGAGAAGGTATTAAAAAGGGTATTGCCAACTCTGTGTTGATAAAATTGAACCAGATCGGAACCCTTACTGAAACCCTTGAAGCAATACAGATGACCACAAGGGCATCATATACTGCAGTAGTGTCTCACCGTTCAGGAGAGACAGAGGATACCACTATAGCAGATCTTGCTGTCGCCTGTAACACAGGGTTTATAAAAACTGGGTCTCTATCAAGGAGTGAGAGAATTGCAAAATACAATAGACTCCTGAGGATAGAAGAGGAACTTGCTGACACAGCTGAATACCTTGGACTTGAGGCCTTTTATAATCTCAAGAGATAAAAGGATTTTTGTTATAATATAAACTGATGTCTGAAACACTCGGCATAATTGTGGGAGGAGGCCCTGCTCCAGGGATAAATGGTGTTATAAGCGCAGCTACCATTGAAGCAATAAACTCTGGACTCAGGGTAGTAGGCATAAGAGACGGATTTAAGAGACTCTATGTTGGTGATAAATCTGCTGCAGTAGCTCTCCACATTGATGATGTATCCCGTATTCATACTGAAGGTGGTTCTATATTAAGAACATCCAGGGACTATCCAAGCCGTCTTAAGACCCGGATGAAGACCCTTATGAAAACTCTCTATGAACTGAACATAAGGTATCTCATCACAATTGGTGGCGATGGCACATCCTATATGGCCCGCCTTATAGAACGGGAATCAATGGGAAGGATATCTATTGTTCATGTCCCTAAGACCATAGACAATGATCTTCCTCTGCCTGGAGGTATGCCCACCTTCGGCTATGAGACTGCCAGGGATGTGGGAGTTCAGCTCGTTAAAAACCTCATGGAAGATGCAAGGACAATGGGACGCTGGTACTTCGTAACTACAATGGGAAGATATACTGGCCATCTTGCCCTCGGAATATGCAAGGCTGCAGGAGCGACCCTCGCATTAATACCAGAAGAGTTTACTGAAAGGAAGGTCTCTATTCGTAAGGTGGCTGATATCCTTGAAGGTGCAATAATAAAGAGACTCTACTTCGGTAAAGACCATGGAGTAGCAGTTCTTGCAGAAGGGATATCCTACAAGTTCAGGATGGATGAGCTTAAGAAGTATGAGGAGATAACAATGGACGAGACAGGCAGAATCAGACTATCAGAAATACAGCTGGGCAGAATCATGAAGCACTTTGTAAAGAAAAGTCTTGAATCCAGAGGAATAAAGGTTACAATTGTCGACAAAAACATAGGATATGAACTCAGGGCTGCTGACCCTATTCCATTTGATATAGAATATACAAGAAATCTCGGTTATGGAGCTGTCAGATATCTGCTGAATGGAGGCTCAGGTGCCATGATAGTACTCTATGATGGTCATCTAAGGGCAATCCCTCTCAAGGATCTTGTAGACCCTGCCACAGACAAGACCCGAATAAGACAGGTAAGCATCAGATCAGAAGGTTATCAGGTAGCAAGAAAGTATATGATAAGACTTGAGAAGTCAGACTTCAAAGGAGACAGACTCAAAGAACTTGCTCTTGTAGCACGAATGAAGCCCACTGAATTCAAGAATAAATTTTATTATACAGTCAAAAAAGAGCCTATCTTAGAGTAAAAAATTACGCCTCTGTCAGTTCCCTGTAAAACTGTTCATTATCAGCAAACATAAGACCATCCTCAAAAGTGATAATACCTTTCTTATAGAGATTAGCAAGAGAAATGTCAATTGAGATAAAATCCTCAGTACCACTCTGCATTTGAGTCCTTATCTGATGTGTTTTGCCCTCACGTATCAGATTCTTTATCCGATAGCTATTTACCAGAGACTCATAAGCTACTATCCTGGCGTCCTTATGTTTCATGGGAATGAGCTTCTGAGAGAAAACTATAAGCAGAGAGTCTGCAAGTCTTGTTCTGATAAGATTCTGCTGATAAGGAGGGAATACATTTATAATCCTCTCGATCGTGGCAGTGGTGTTACTTGCTTGGACAGTACTTAATACAAGGTGCCCTGTGTCTGCTGCATGTATAGCAATCTCAAAACTCTCCATATCTCTCAACTCACCTATCACAATCACATCAGGATCCTGACGGAATATGTATCTTAATCCCTCTGCAAAGGACTCAGTATCAAGCCCTATCTCTCTCTGATTTACATTACTGTTTTTATGCTTATGTAAATACTCTATAGGATCCTCAAGAGTAATAATATTACACTTTCTATGGGTATTTATAATATCAATAAGGGCAGCCATTGTGGTGGTCTTTCCATGCCCTGCAGGTCCTGAGATCAGGATCAGACCAAAAGGTTTTAAGGCATACTCCTTTAACCACTCAGGCAGGTTCAGTTCTTTCAGAGAAGGCACAATATCAGTAATATGCCTTATTGTAATAGATACAGAATGCCTCTGTCTGTAAACATTAACCCTGAAACGACCAATCTCTGGATAGGTGACAGCAAAATCTATATCACCTTTTTTGCTGAAATATTCCCACTGTTCCTCTGTCATCATCTGTCTTGCATAAGCCTCACACTCAGCAGGTGTGAGTATCTCCATTGATGCCCTTCTCACTTCATTCTGTATCTTTATAGAAGGAGGCACTCCCGCACTTAAAAGCATATCTGTGGCTCTGGTCTTGGAGAGATACTTGAGAAGAGAAAAGAGATCAGGAGCCTTTCTCTTCTTCTCTTTTTTGACCTCCTCTGAAATTACTTCCTTTTTCAACCCTTTATCAGGTCGGGATGTGAGACTTCTGATCGCTGCCTCCATCTGAGAGGAGGGGACAACCACAGGATTCACTTTCTTTCCGAGAAGAAACTCTATCTCATTCAGTGCCATCATATCATGGGGATTAACCATAGCAAGGGTGACAGCATCCTTGTCTATCCCCAGTGGAAGTACCTTCATTGTCTTTATCTTTTCAAAGGGGAGTATTTTCAGTATCTCAGGATCAACATCTATCTTCATCAGATTCACATAGGGGACTCCCAGTTGTTTGCTCAGGTATTCGAGTAACTGGTCTGTGGTGATAAAACCCATCTCGATAAGGATTGAGCCGATCTGACCCCCTACCTGTGCCTGTCTACGGAGGGCCTCCTTAAGTTGGTTAGAAGTTATTAACCCCTCCTCCACAAGCAACTCTCCAAGACGTTGCTTCACCCTCTGGGTCTTCTTAGCCATTAATTTCTTTATATAACATTTTTAGGCTTTTGTCAAGAAAATTCTGTTTTATATCTTCTGCGCACCTCTTTTATTTTTCCACAAGAATACTCTCCCTCAGGGCATGGACCAGAGATACAAGCAGGTCCTGCCTTTTCAAACACTGTGGGGGCAATGCCCTTTACAATCTTCAACATCTCCTCTGCCAGTCTCCTTATCTCCCACTGTGCCCTGAGGCAGCATCGCTGTCTAAAGAAATGCAGCAGTTCTCTCGCATTCATGGTAACCATAATCTTTGTTTCACATGCATTAGGCAATACAAATCTCGCATCCTGGTTGGCTGCCTCTCCTTTTATCCCTCTTTCATTTAATTTCTCCACAATATGGTTATATGCCTCCTGTGCCTTCTCCATAAATTTATGAAAATACCTTTCAAGTTCTGGATCCTCCTTTATTATGGGAGGCACAATATAGTCAAATCCTGCTGTCTCACTCACATACCTCTGGGACTGTTGACTATAGGAGGCGATCCTATGTCTGACCAGCTGATGAGAGCAGGCCCTTGAAATCCCCTCTATGGCAAAGGTAAAGGAGGCATGTTCTACAGGGCTTAGGTGTCCCATCTTCATAAGTTTTTTTACAAATTCTTTCTGGTCCTTCCTTCTGATTCTTTCTTTTAATGTCTCCACATCTGAAGGGCTATAGCAGAGTTTTGCTGCCATAGCAATCGTCTCTTCTGGCTCAGGAGTATGTCTTAAAAGGATTACTTTAAGGGTGGCCTCCCTCATGGAGGGGATTATAGCATAACAGGAGAGAGAATGACAAAATACGAAAACATTTTATATTTTCAACCTTTCTTTTACAGAGGGAAAAAGGGATATATCCGTATGAGGAAGAAACAGGGCAGACATAAACTCATCCATATAATTGGACTTCATTGACAACTCCACATATGTCATCATAGATGCCACCCTCTCTGCCTCCTTCCTCATATCCTCTGAGAGAAGACAGAGATAGGCACCCGCCACAGAGGTATTACCAACAAAATGAAACCTCTCCTCAGGTATATCAGGAAGCATCCCCATTATTATCGCCTTTTTCACATCAATATAATTTCCAAATCCTCCAGCAATATATACCTTCTCAATCATCTCAACATCCAATCCTACCTCTTTAAGGAGAAGAGAAACTCCTGCATAGATTGCCCCCTTTGCCCTGATAAGATTATCAAGGTCAGCCTGTGTAAGTACAATCTCTTTGCCAGAGTCAGCATAAAAGAGGTACTCAGGCCCTTCTTCACCCTCTCTCACTCTTGGAGCATCCTGTAAGTTTCCCTTCTGGTCTATTACACCCTTAAGAAGCATCTCAGCAACTGCGTCAATCATTCCAGAACCACAGATTCCTATAGGCTTTCTGTCTCCTATGACCTTTATCTTTGGCTCCAATGTCTCGGGATCAATACTGACAGACTCGATCGCACCCTCTGTAGCCCTCATCCCATATTTTATACCACTGCCTTCAAAGCAAGGTCCTGCAGAGCAGGCAGCAGTCATCAGCCACTCATTGTTTCCTACAACAATCTCTCCGTTTGTTCCAATATCCATAAATAGAGAGAGTTCAGCCCTACGATGCATGCCTGTGGCAAGCACACCTGAGACAATATCTCCTCCTACATAACTGGCAACAGAGGGGAGGGTATAAACAGGAGCATCAGGGTTTATCTTCACACCTGCATCACGTGCATACCAGACAGGAAATATATTTACAGTAGGTATATAGGGCTCAAGCCTTATATTCTCTGGATTGAATCCCCAGAAAAGATGACTCATGGTGGTATTACCAGAAACAACCATAGATTCCACTTCATTTCTTCTGATCCCTTTTCTTTTCAGGATCGCCTCAAGCAGGTCATTAATATCAGTCACCACTGCACGTCTGAGTTCTGAAAGCAGACCCCCTTCTGTTGCATTCACTATTCTTGTGATCACATCGTCACCATAACGGATTTGAGAATTATATGTAGAACCCACATCCAGGACTTCTCCAGTTTCTGTATCTACAAGATAAACTACAACTGTGGTGGTACCAATATCCACTGCAAGGCCATAGCTCTTCTTCTGTATTTGAGGCTCCAGATAAAGGGCCTCATTGTTGTCTTTTTGCCAGCAGAGATTAACTGACCAGTTGTTGCTTCTGAGCTGCTCTGCAAGGGTATCCACAAACCTCTTTGGGAACCTGAGCAACAATCCATGAGTCTGAAGCTCTCTCTTGATACGTTCAAGATCTCCCAGATTATCATCAAGAGTGGGATGATGGAGTTGAAGACTCAATCTGCTGACAAGCGGCGAGAGCTCCACTCCATACTCCTGCAGTATTCTGTAAAGATCCTTTGTACGGGAAATGGCAATCTTGTCTCCGATAATCAGTTTTGACTCTTCGGGAATCTCTATGAAAAGATCAGAATGGACAACGCTTTGGCAGGCAAGAACAATCCCCTCTTGTTTCTCCTCCTGTGTTAGCTTTCCATAGTTACGACACTCAAAATCACCCTCTATTATCCTCACCTTACATTTTCCACAAACCCCTTTCCCGCCACAGGAGGCTGTGAGATAGACCTCTTGACGGGTGAATGCCTCATACAGAGTCTCTCCCTCTTTGATATCTAAAACTCTACCGTCAGTGAGGGTAATCTTCATAATCAGCTCCTTTTACCAGCCTGCCTTCTGTCTTATCACATTAAAAAGGGCCAAGGCTGCAGATTTTGGACCTTCCTGTTCATATCCCTCTATCCCGAGTCTCGTTCTTATCTGCCCCACACGAATCTCCTGCTCAAACATCAACTGGAAATAATACTGTGCAAGCCTCTCATGTTCCTCTTCCCTCTGAGGTGCACCAAAGGGATTGGCAAAATATGTATGGACAAGACCCTTCTCATCAGTCGTCCCCTTGGCAAGTCTGGCACCACTGCGGAATACATTCAGTGCCTTTTCAACCCTATCAAAGAACTCTACTGGAGGATGGTCATCATCCACTTGTTCATAATTGTTTGCATATAACATAAAATCAAGGGGATAACCCTTAATAACATGGTGATACCTTGTTACGGGTATAATCAGACGGGCATTCGTCTTATCAGGATTCATGAAGATACTCCGGTCTATCTCCTCATAGGCATACCCTGGCTGAAGATCATCAAGCCTTACAAAGGCACCTATCTCTGTACCATAACCCACAACCCTACCTTGTTGATCAAGAGCAATAGAGCCCATATCATCAAATATAATCTTCATCTCACATATATACTCTTCAGCAAGTACTCTGAATGCCTCCAGTGTTTCCGACTTGCCAGCACCACTATCACCTACAATAACCAGATTTGCACTTTCTCCACCCTTCAGTTTGAGACAGACCATTGCCCCATGTACAGGCAACCTTCCCCTTTTTATCATCACAATATTATGCAGGGTAAGGGTCATCTTCTTAAAATAGCCAAAGTAATCAACCTCTCTGTCATGTGCTACGAATCCGATAATAATATTGCTTTCATTGTCATCATAAAAGACGGTCTTTGAAGGCAAGTTCTCCTTTAGTCCAAATACCAGAATAAGATCGGGCCTTTTTGAATATATCTCTTCATACTCTGCAATCTCAAAGAGATTACTGAGTGACAATCCAAGGGATATAAAGTCCTGATGGAAGTAGATAAAAGCTGTCAACTCTCCTACCTTGGCAGGGAAACAGAACCACTCTTTCTTATTTACAGAGAGGAGCTTAGGTGGCTCATGTATCTCAACAAATTTACCCTTTCTCTTGTTCATCTCAGGATACAGAATAAGAGGGGGTTCCATCAGTGCAAGCCGTATAAAAGGCACTTCAGTAAGGGGCAGATATCTTACTGGACAGTCCCATTGAATCCTCTCAAGAAGCATCCCCATATTGGCTCCTGCGGGTAGCTGTCTGTAAACACGTGGATTCTTTCCTGTAATATGCTCACTCACACGTCTGTATACATAGAGGACCAGATTCTTTAATTCCTCATTCGCCTTAATAAACTGGGCATGATGGATACTGCTTTTGGGAAAGTTTGACCTCTCAGGAGCCTCAATGAAGAAAAACCTCTCAAACCTTCTCCAGTAGTTATAGAGCTCTTCTACAAGCTCATACATCTGATCCTTTTCTGACATGATAGGCCTGTATTCCTCATGCATTGAGGATATTTCATCAGAGGTATAACTGAAAAGGAGTCTGAAGAGCTTTACAAGTTCCTTAGGTATATCAGCCCTTGACAGCCAGTGTAATGATTCGCTCAGAAAGGCAAAGATAGAACTCCCCTTTGTTGCATTCTTCTCCACAAACCTCTTAACAATCTCCTCAAAAAGGTTGCTCCTTAAAAGGGCCTCTGGAGTCTCACAGTAAAGAGTGGAGTAATCAAATATTACTTTATTTCTTGTTATTGTAAATGGATCCTTGAGTTTTACCATCTTTCACCTCACTTTATATATCCAGCCTTATATGTAACTCCTTTAATTGCTTCTCCTCTACAGGTGATGGAGCACCACTGAGCAGACATACTGCCTTCTGGGTCTTTGGAAATGCTATTACATCTCTGATACTGTCCTCCCCTATCATCAACATAATAAGTCTGTCAAGGCCCAGGGCTATTCCTCCATGAGGTGGCGCCCCAAACCTCAATGCATTAAGTAGAAAACCAAACTTCATCTGGGCTTCATCTTCAGAGATTCTGAGTATCTCAAACATCCTTTTCTGCAGGTCAGGCCTGTGGATTCTGATACTCCCTCCACCAATCTCATACCCATTCAATACAATATCATATGCCTTTGCCTTGAGCGAAGCAAGCAACTCTTTGTCCTCAATATCTCCCTTAAGCATCTTTGGTATGTCTTCTTCCTTGGGAGATGTGAAGGGATGGTGCATTGCCTGAAATCTGTCCTCTTCATCATCCCACTCAAGCAGTGGATAATCCACAATCCATACAAATCTGAATCCATCTTTTATCAGATCTTGTCTTTTAGCAATGGAGAGCCTGAGTCTGCCAAGTACATCAAGAACCACATCCTCCTTATCAGCAACAAAAAGCATCATATCTCCCTCTTCAGCACCGAGTCTTCTGGCCATCTCCTCGAGCACCCCCTGAGGGAAGAACTTTGTTATGGGAGACTCAAATCCATCCTTTATCTTTATCCATGCAAGCCCCTTTGCACCATAAGACTGTGCCTCTTCGGTTAAAAGATCAATCTCCTTTCTTGAAAGCCCTGCCAGTCCCTTCCCGCAGATAGCCTTCACACGTCCCCCCTCTTCAAGACTATTGAGGAACACCTTAAAGTTACCCTCCTTTGCAAGGTCTTCCATTTCTACGAGTTCAAGCCCAAATCTGAGGTCAGGTTTGTCTGTACCGTATCTCTCCATAGCTTCTCTGAAAGTTAGCCTCTGCATAGGAATGTCTATCTCTACCCCCAATGCCTCTTTAAAAGCATAATAAAGCATCTCTTCCACTACTGCAATAACATCATCTGTCTCCACAAAAGACATCTCCATATCGATCTGGGTAAACTCTGGTTGACGATCAGCCCTCAGGTCTTCATCCCTGAAACATTTCACAATCTGGAAGTACCTCTCCACTCCAGACACCATCAGTATCTGTTTAAATAACTGGGGAGACTGGGGAAGGGCATAGAAATGCCCGGGATTGACACGACTCGGCACGAGATAATCTCTCGCCCCTTCAGGGGTAGACTTTGTGAGCATGGGAGTCTCTATTTCAAGAAAACCTCTACTGTCAAGAAAATCCCTGATCAGTTTTGTCACTCTATGTCTCATCTGTAAATTCCTGAGCATCTCAGGTCTTCTCAGGTCAAGATACCTGTATTTCAACCTCAATGACTCCGAGACCTCCTTTGGCTCATCAAGCATAAATGGAAGTGGCTCAGCTTTTGAGAGAACTGTTAATTCTGAGACATACATCTCAATATTGCCTGTTGGTATATCTGGATTCTCAGTACCTTCTGGTCTCCTCCTCACCTCTCCCTTAACCTGAATTACATATTCTGCCCTTAGGGAATGGGCAAGCTCATGTGCATCACCTGATACATCTGGAGAGAATACTACCTGGAATATCCCGCTACGGTCCCTCAGGTCAATAAATATAAGTCCTCCATGATCTCTTCTACGGAACACCCATCCTGAAAGGGTCAGTATCTTACCTATATCTGCCTCTTCTACCTCACCACATCCCTTGTCTCTGTACATCAAGACACCTCCTTCTTATATCTTAAGGTCAGATAAACCTCAACATTTATTATAATCCAACTGATGCCTTCAATCGTTTAACCTCTGTGGGAGTAAGATATCTCCACTGTCCAGGCTCGAGTCTGCCCAGTTCAATACCATCAATCCTTATCCTCTTTAACTTAAGCACAGGATGCCTGATCTTCTCAAACATCCTTCTGATCTGTCTCTTTTTGCCCTCATAGATGGTTATCTCAAGCCATGTATTGTTTTTTGTTTTTGGCATAAAGACCTTTTTAATATCTGCTGGTGCTGTAATACCTTCTTCCAGTTTAATACCCTTCCTCAGCAAATCAAGCTTCTTCTCCTCCACAATACCCTTTACCTTCACAAGATATGTTTTTGGAACCTTGAATTTGGGATGAATCAACCTGTATGCAAGCTCACCATCATTTGTAAAGATCAACAGTCCTTCAGAATTAAAATCCAGCCTGCCTACAGGATAAACCCTGAATTTCACCCCTTTCAGCAATTCCTTAACAGTAGGTCTTCCCTCTGGATCCTCAAGGGTGGTAAGAACACCTTTCGGCTTATTCATGATAATATATGCCTTTGGCTCTGGTCTGATAAGAAGTTTTCCATCAACTTTGATATGGTCCCTGTCAGGATCAGCCTTCATCCCTAAGGTAGCGATCTGACCATTTACAGTCACCCTACCCTCACGTATCATCTCCTCTGCCTTCCGCCTTGAGGCGATACCCATTCTTGATAGAATTTTCTGAATTCTTTCTTCCATAGAATTATAATTTTAACCTGAAAGAGGGTTTTTTAACAAATAGAAAGCTGGGCTAAAAATTTAGAATGTATTGACAGTAGTATAGAAACTCCAATATGATATAATTTTATGGCTGTGAGGGAGAGTATAAAAAAGGTATTTGAACCCTTTCTGAAGGAGATTCTAGAATCCTACAGAGAGGAGATTCATTCTGTCCATATTGTGGGAAGCTGTCTAACTCCTGATTATGATGAAAAGACCTCTGATATCAATTCAATAGTGGTTCTCAAAGAGATGAATCTCGGTTTTGTAGAGTTTTTGGCTCCCCTTGGCAGAAAATACAAAAAGAGAAGTGTTGCTGCACCTTTAATAATGACCCCAGAGTATATACAAAATTCTCTTGATGTCTTTCCAATAGAGTTCTTTAATTTCAAACTTATACACGAGACTGTGTATGGCGAAGATCTTCTGAAAGACCTCTCTATTGAGAATAGACATATGAGGCTTCAGGTAGAGAGGGAACTGAAGACAAAACTCATTTGGCTAAGGCAGGGTTATATTTCTACAATGGGTGATAGGAGACTGCTTGTTGAAAATCTGAAAAATTCTATAAAGGGATATATTCCCCTTTTCAGGGCAATTATATCACTCTTTGGAGAGGAGGTGCCTGTGGCATCTCTGGAGGTAATTAAAAAGTTAGAAGAGATTACAAAGGTCAACTGTCTTATATATGAAAAGATATTTATGCTTAAGAAAGGGAGAATATCTCCTGGAAAAGATGAACTTGACAGGTATTTTGAAGAATATTATATATCAACAGAAAGGCTTGGCAGAATTGTGGATGAACTTTCTTAGAAAGACTCTCCTGTTTTTTATCTTTTCTGTTCTGTTCACTATAAACACTGCAGATGCAGTAGTGCCTGAGGTGCCTGAAAGGCCATATGCCTATGTTATGGATCTTGCCAATATCATCACACCAGATGTAGAAAGGACCCTTAATCTCTACTTGGGCGAGCTTGAGAGAAAGACCACAGCCCAGATTGTAATACTCACTATATTGAGCCTTGAGGGTGAAAGTATTGAAGATTTCTCTATTAGACTGGCAGAAAAGTGGAAGATTGGTCAGAAGGACAAAGACAATGGTGTGATTATTACTGTATCTCTCAGAGACAGAAAGTACCGTTTTGAGATAGGTTATGGCTTAGAGGAGATACTGCCTGATGGCTTTGTAGGCACTCTGGGAAGGAGATACTTTGTTCCCTATTTCAGACAGGGAAAGTTCTCTGAAGGTATCCTAAAGGCTACAATAACAATAGCGGAAAGAATAGCAAGCTCCGAAGGCGTGACCTTGAGTATTCCAGAAGGGATGAGGGTTGTCCAGGTACAGAAAAGGAAAGCGGGTGTTTTAGAGGCTGTGGCAGGAGTACTATTTTTTATAATTGCAGCTTGGCTTTTTATAAGACATCCCAGATTGTTTCTGCTCATGCTACTGCTGTCTGGCACTGGTAGAAGAGGAGGCTGGTACTCTGGTGGAGGTTTTGGTGGAGGAGGCTTTGGCGGATTCGGTGGAGGTGGGGGAGGTGGATTTGGGGGCGGGGGTGCTTCTGGTGGCTGGTAAGCTTAAATTAAAAAATAAATTAAGGGAGGTTATAAAATGAGCAATGCATTAAAGGGTGTTCTCATAGTATTTGTGGTTATAGCAATTTTGGGTTTTGCTGTGATTGGCTGGGGAGTAAGTCAGTATAACAAGGTTATTGCCATGGATGAGAGGGTGAAGGCCCAGTGGGCACAGGTGGAGAATCAACTGAAGAGACGTTATGACTTGATACCCAATCTTGTTGAGACAGTGAAGGGATATGCAAAGCACGAAAGAGAACTCTTTGAGAAGATTGCAGAGGCAAGGACAAAATACTTCCAGGCAAAGACAGTACCTGACAAGATAAAGGCATCCCGTGAACTGGAAGGGGTGCTCTCAAGACTGTTACTCCTGAGAGAGGCCTATCCTGAACTTAAAGCCAATGAGTCTTTTCTAAAGCTCCAAGACCAGCTTGAGGGTACAGAAAACCGTATAGCTGTAGAGAGAAGACGTTATAATGAGGCTGTAAGAGAGCTCAACACCTACCGTAGAACAGTCTTCGGAAGGTTCTTTGCCTCTCTTGCAGGAGTCTCTGAGGCAGAGTATTATGAAGTGCCTGAAGCTGAGAAAGAGACACCAAAGGTCAAATTCTAATGAGACAACTGGATATAGGATTCTCATCCTGTCCAAATGATACTTTCATATTTTATGGTCTCATAAAAGGGGGGATAGGCAGTAATAAGTTCATATTCAGAGAGAGGATTGAAGACATTGAGACACTGAACAGGCTTGCATTGAAAGGACACCTGGATGTGGTAAAGGTCTCAATACATGCCACTGGCTATCTGCTGAGGGAATATAAGCTTCTCAGGTCAGGTGCTGCAGTGGGTAGAGGCTGTGGTCCTTTAATTGTGGTAAAAGAGGAGTTTGATATAGAAGATCTAATTGGCAGAAGGATTGCGATACCTGGTAGACTTACCACAGCAGCCCTGCTACTGGGGCTTTTTAACAAAGACCTGATTAAGAACACCATTGAAATGCCCTTCTTCAGGATAATGGAGAGTGTAAAAAAGGGGGTTGTAGATGCTGGGGTAATCATCCATGAGGGCAGATTCACTTATCCACTGTATGGATTAAGGCTCATTGTTGATCTTGGCCAGTGGTGGGAAGAGGAAACAGGTCTGCCGATTCCTTTGGGAGGAATAATGGTAAAGAGTACAATTCCTAAGGACGAGATGCTGGAGATTGAGAATCTGATAAAAAAAAGTATACAATTCGCCTATAGCAATCCTCCTGGTCTTAAGAAGTATATAAAATCCTATGCTCAAGAACTTAGTGATGATGTCATAGACAAACACATTCAGACCTATGTAAACGATTTCACCCTTCAGCTTGGTGAGGAAGGTGAAGAGGCTATAAGGAGACTGCTACTGAAGGCATCAGAGGAAGGATTGATACCCATATTTAAGGAAGGAATTTTTATGGAGGCTAAATGAAGACAGGAGTGATGCTATTGAATCTTGGAGGTCCTGATAGCCTTGATGCTGTAAGACCCTTTCTCTTCAATCTATTCTCAGATAGGGATATAATTCCTTTGGGACCAAAACCCCTTCAGAAACCTCTGGCATGGATGATATCCATTCTAAGGGCTCCAAAGACAAAAAAGGCATACTCTCTGATAGGAGGCGGTTCCCCAATCTTGAAAATTACTTCTGAACAGGCAATGGCACTCCAGAAAGAACTAACAGATATTGGAGATATTCCCGTTTATGTGGGAATGAGATACTGGCATCCTTTTATCGAAGACAGCGTAAAAAAAGCTTCAGAAGAGGGTTGTAAAAGGCTTATTGGATTGAGTCTTTATCCTCATTACAGCAGAGCCACAACCTACTCTGCCATGTCAGTATTTAAAAGAGCATGTATAAAGGAAGGACTCAAATACACAGGTATAGACTCGTGGCATAATCATTCCCTTTATATAGAAGCATTAGTTGAGAAGATAAAAGCGAAATTAGAACAAGATAGGGATACTCTTATCTTATTCAGTGCCCATGGTCTTCCAGTAAAGTTTATTGAAGAGGGAGACCCCTATCTGGATGAAATTAAAACTACCACAGAACTGGTAATGAAAAGGCTCTCCAAGGAGTATGGAGCCTTATTATATAGACTCGCCTTTCAGAGCAGAAGTGGACCTATGAAATGGCTTGAACCCTCAACAGACGAGGTTATAGTAGAGGCAGCTGAAGAAGGGATAAGGAAGATACTGGTTGTACCTATAAGCTTTGTTTCTGATCATATCGAAACCCTTTATGAGATTGACATCCTCTACAGAGAGTTAGCAGACAGATATGGTGTTGCACTGGAAAGAACAGAGTCTCTCAATACCTCTAAGCTGCTTATAGCAACACTCAAAGAACTGGTTATGGAGGCTTATAAGAGAATAACTTAGAATTCATATTTTTTTCATATTTGAATGTTAGACTTTATTTTTAGTAAAATTAAAACTGAAAGGAGAAACCGAATGAAGAGAAAATTAGCTATTTTTTTATTTGTTATTTTAATTTTTGGTTTTTATGGAGTAAGCTCTACTAATTCTGCAAATAATCTCACTGTCGAAGAGGCGACAAAGGTACTGCAGAAACTTGTACCTGGTGCAAAGGTGTTGTCAGTAGAGAAGGCAGTAGTTGATGGATTATGGGAGATAGTGGTTGAGGTAAGTGGGAGAAAGTCTATTGTCTATATGGATGACAAGAGAAAAAATATCATCCTCGGCTCAATAATCGATCTCCAGACACGTAAAAATATTACAAAGGAAAAATATAATGAGATAAACAAAATAGACGTATCCCAAATTCCTCTTGATGATGCCCTTGTAATGGGCAATCCAGAGGCAAAGCACAAGGTAATTGTCTTTGATGACCCTGACTGACCTTACTGTGCTAAACTTCATCAGGAGATGAAGAGGGTTTTAGAGATGAGAGATGATATTGTTTTCTATCTAAAAATGTTTCCCCTCACAAGCATTCATCCTCAGGCGTACAGTAAATCAAAGACAATAGTTTGTGAAAAGCGGAAATCAAATGAAAAGGCGATAAAGCTCCTTGAAGATGTATATGCAAAGAAGTCTATTCCAGAGCCAGACTGTGAGACAGATGCAATTGACAAAAATATAAAGCTTGCCGAAAGGCTTGGAATCAGAAGTACACCTACTATTGTATTTGGGGATGGAAGAGTAGTAAACGGCGCAATAAAGGCAGAACAGATAATAAAACTCATAGATAAGAAACAATAAAAACTTACGATTTTCTTTTAATTCTATCGAGTATATATCTCAACCTGTAGGCAAGCTCTTTTACATTAAAAGGTTTCTCTATTATTCCATTAAAACTATACATCTGGGCATCCTTTAGAAAGTGTCTTCCATATCCTGTAATAAGAACAAAGGGTACATCCTTGATCTTTCTTATCTCGTCATAAAGTTCTGAACCTCTTATGCCTGGCATGATGAGGTCAGAGATTACAATATCATATTCTTCAGGGTCTGCTTTGAACAACTGTAATGCCTCTTCACCAGAGGAGGCAACTGTTACTCTATAACCCAGAGTCTTCAGAATAGTTGCCCCTGTTTCTCTTATCATCTCCTCGTCATCCACAAGAAGAACATGTTCATTACCACTTGGAAGGGTTTCCTCTTTTATCACCTTCTCAGCAATCGTTCCATAGAAATCAACTCCTGGTAGATATATCTCAAAAATACTTCCCTTACCCACAGTTGAGTACACCTCTATAAAACCATCATGGGCGTCCACCACTGAGTAAACCACACTCAGGCCAAGTCCTGTTCCTTTGCCTTCTGGTTTTGTGGTAAAGAATGGCTCAAATATTCTGTCTCTTATGTCTTCTGGTATTCCAACGCCCGTATCTGAGACTTTTAAAATTATATATTCGCCACTCCGTTTCCCATATGGAGGTCTCTGAACAATCCTTCTGCCTGTCTCTATTATTAGACTACCTCCTTCTGGCATAGCATCCCTTGCATTAACACATAGATTCATCAATACCTGTGTAAATTGCGCTCTGTCAAGATTAACATAAAGAGGTTCTTCTCCCTTTTTAAATTCCACTACAATATCCTCTCCTATGATTCTTTTAAGCAACCTCAACGACTCTTCAATAACATGATTCAGGTCAGAAACCCTTCTGTCCATTGGAGCCTTTTTGCCAAACAGAAGTAGCTGTGTTGTAAACTCCTTTGCCCTTTCAGCAGCACTTATTATCATCTCAAGATTACCTTCTATGGAAGAGTCTCTTGATTTCAGCCTTGCAAGCTCTGCATGACCCATTATTGCAGTAAGTATATTATTAAAGTCATGGGCTATGCCACCGGTGAGTGTACCAATAGATTCCATCTTCTGGGCATGAAGGAGTTGCTGATGGAGTTCTTCTCTTTCTCTTTCCATCTTCTTTACAAATGTAATGTCTTTGATATTATGAATTATGCTCTGAACCTCCCCTGTCTCACCATAGATAGGTGAGGTAGTGTAAAGAACGGTTATCCCCCTTGCTCGATCTTCCATCTCACGTATAGCAGTCTCTCCTTTCTCTATAGTCTCAAAATGGGGACAGTCTTTCAGCGGGTTTTCCTGTTTGTGAACAATCTCATAGCATTTCTTGTCTGTAATATCTTCTTTAATCTTACAAAACTCATAGAAGGCTTTATTGGCCTTGAGGATTTTGAATTCTCTATCAGTAATAAAGAGAGGATCAGAAAAGGCATTAAAGGTCTCCTCCCAGTGCTTCTGCTCTGTGATGATCTGTTTCATGAGAATAGCCTTCTCAAGGGCAACCTCTGCAAAGGAACTGAATGCATTAAATAGTTCTATCTCGTCAAAACTTGGTAGATGTTCTTCCTTCCACAAACCAATTAATACCCCCATCTTTTCACCCTTCTTATTAAAAAAGCATCTTGCATAAAAAGACTTCATCTCTATCATGGAAGCAATACCATGAAATGGTGCCCACTTTTTCTCATTGAATATATTTAGACTGCTGAAAGTATTGTCTTTAGGGTCAAACTTTAAGTCGATCTTATCAAGATGTATATACAATCCATCATAAACTGCCTTTTCAATCCCGTGGACAGAAACAGGGATCAATATATTTCTTTCATCATTATAGAGCATCACAGTAGCCACATCGGGCTTAAGAATTTTTACAGTGGAGGATACTATTGCCTTGAGTACATCATCCAGCTCTACAGAACCAGCAAGCACTTCCACAGTATTGATTAATGCATTAAGCCTCTCGGTCTGGGATTTAAGGTCTTCATAATGGCATACTCTGTCTGCTACAGTGTTTATATTTTCAGTGAGAAGATTCAAAAACTCTTTATCCGATTCTCTAAATATACCTCTCTTTTTGTAAAGAAGATTATACACTCCTACCACTTTCCCTGTTCTTTTCAGAGGGATAGATACCAAGGTCTCAAATCCTAAACTCTTCAGAACCTCTTTTAATCTACTTTGAGGAAAACCCTCAAGGCTTTCAGACACAAAAGGCTTCCCTGATTTTATACCAAACACTGAGATACACTCTTCAGGGTCTATACTTCTCAGGTCTCTCTCAACATTGCTCTTATCTGTAAGTTTTTTATGAAAACGCATTTTACCATTATGCCCATTTATAAGAGAAGCAAGGGATACATCCGCTTCCAGAACCTCTATTCCAAGTCTTACAAGTCTTTCAAAAAATTCCTCACGCGTATTTATCCCTTGAAGCTCCTCTGCATAGGCCTTAAAGACCTTTATCTCTTTCTGTAGTCTCTGAGACTCTGTAATATCAGTGGCAATTTCTATCACATAAGGTATTTCTTCATTCATGTAAAAAGGTAGATATCTAACAGAATAGCATCTTTTCCCTGCCTTGGTATGATGCATATGCACAGTATGTACCTGTTTGCCTGAGAATGCTTCTTTTAGACCACAGTGTTCTTCAGGAACTGTCTCAGAACAGGGTTTTTCAGCATTATGAAATACTCTGTAACATTTATTGCCCAGCACTTCATCTTCTGATTTACCAAGATATCTTAAGGTAGGCTCATTTATATACTGGATGGTATATTCACGATCAATCACAACTACCATATCAGTGATATTATCAAACAGATTCTTGAGATATGCTCTGGATTCTTCAATAGCCTTCTCATGCTGTATCATCCTTTCTGCCATCCTGTTGAAAGACCATGCAATCTCACCAATCTCGTCCCTTCCCATTCTTTTAAAAGGTTCCCATTTGTTAGGATCAAAGGCTAAAACCCCATTCCTCAATCTCCTAAGACGTCTATTTATCGAATAATGGATATAGCCACCAAAAATTATAAATATAAAAACGATTCCTATATATCCTATCAAGAGGCCTCTTTCCGTAGTTACACTCAGATTTAACATTGGAGGAGGTTCAATAAGTAATGTGGCATAGCCAATAGGGGTATCTCCTTCACCATGACAACCCATACATTCTGATGTCCTCTTAAACTCAACAGTTGCAATTGTAGGAATATTTTCAGAGATAGCTCCATGACATTCTACACAGACACCGGACAAGAAAGGAGGAAGAAAGCCTTCTAATTCCTTATCAGCAAACCAGACACTCCCTGTGTTATCAAAAATATAAATTCCTTTCAAAAGTCCTACATCTTTAAACATTTTTAGTTCATCTCTAAGAGCCTCAATATTATGTTCAACTATTTTTGTTTTAACAATCTTTTCTATTAACATTAAATTTTTTTCTAATAAGTGGCTGAGAGTATTCTCCATGATTCTCCAGTGTTTCCTGTAGTCATAAAAAAAGACAACAGTTAACACCAGAATACTAAGAAGTGCAGCTACCAAGACGAGCCTTGTGGTAAGACTTTTCAAGAACACACCTCGTCACCTCCCTTCCTCGGGAGGTAAGTTTTGTAACTACATCTTCTTAGACTCTTTTTGGGATTCTTTCTTGGACTTTTTAGTCACTTCATGTATGTACTGATAGAAATCACACTCCATACAAGAGGATATCTTCTGGGCAAATGTACCCTGTGGTTTACCACCACACATGGTACCTGCTACCAGCCAGCATATCTTTCCTGCTCTCTTCTGATAGGCAGGACAGTCACCTGTTTTGTCTCTTCCACACTTTTTAAACTCCCAACAATTCATCATAAGCCCACTACCTCCCATTAATGTTTATTAAATAGTTTATATTTTTAAAACAAGAATCATACCATTAACCTTAAAAAACATAAAAATCCTTTAAAAATCCAAGAGTTAGACTAAAGCATACAAATTATCTTATACCAAAGTCAATCTTATACAGCAATTATTGGTGGTTAAAAACTATCCAATTGGGTAGAAATTATCCACTTCGTCTGAGTTTATCTCGCAATGTTTTTCTTGTAATACCAAGGAGGGTTGCTGCCTGAGATTTATTATTGCCTGTGAGTTTAAGCACATACTCTATATATCTTTTCTCCATCTCTTTGAGAGGAACTATGTCTTTGGGGAAAACAAAACCATCTCGCTGTAATCTTTCCACTGGTGGAGCCAGATCTCCAAGGGTTATCCAAGGACCTTCTGACATCACCACAGCCCGCTCAATAAGATTTTTGAGCTCCCTTATGTTTCCAGGCCAGTGATAGGTTCTTATGAACTTCTCTACTTCTTTACTGAATCCCCTTATCTTTTTACCTGTAGATTTGGTATAAAGAGAGAGAAAGTGATTTGCCAAGAGCCATACATCCTCGCCTCTTTCTGAAAGAGGTGGTACTCTGAGATGAATCACATTCAATCTATAATAGAGGTCCTTCCTGAATCTTCCACTTTTTACCATCTCTTCAAGGTCTCTATTAGTAGCTACAATAATTCTTACATCAGCCCTTCTGACCTTGGTAGCTCCCACTCTTCTGAATTCTCCAGTGTCAATAGCTCTGAGGAGTTTTGCTTGTAGTTGAACACTAAGGTCTCCCACCTCGTCAATAAAAAGGGTACCTCTGTCTGCCCTCTCTATTAAGCCTATCCTATTCTGATGGGCACCTGTAAAAGCACCCTTCATGTGCCCAAACAGTTCTGATTCCATAAGGCCTTCGGGAACGACTGTGCAGTCAAAAACCACAAAAGGACCGTTCCTTCTCTGGCTTAACATATGTATTGCTTCTGCTATCAGTCCTTTCCCAACCCCTGTAGGACCGGTTATCAGGACCGTACTGTCATAAGATGCTATCTCCTTAATTATCTTTTTTATATTCTTTATCTGAGGACTCTCACCAACTATTCTCTCCAGAGGAAGGGCCTCTTCTGCCGGTTTAGTATGAATCTTCTTTCTAAGGTTTATTAACTCCTGATATGTTTTTAACACCTTCTGGAGATATGTCAGTTCAAAAGGCTTTGTAATGTATTCTGAAGCTCCCTCTTTTATTGCATTTACTATGCTCTGAGTCTCATATACAGAGGTTATTACTATAAATATCGTTTCTGGAGAAATTGTTCTCAATTTAGCTATCAATTTTATTCCATCAATATCAGGCAGTATTAGGTCAACAAGGGCGATATCTATAATATAGGATTCTGCTAAACTCAGAGCTTCTTCACCTGTATAGGCGATATAGGCAGTCCCTTCTATGGTCTCAACAACTTCTTTGAGGTAAGATGCAACCTCTCTCTCGTCTTCAATAATGAGATACCTGAACATAACAGCCGTTTCTCAAGTTAAAACCTCTAATATCTCATCATTCCCACTATTGTTAACCATACAATCACTGTTAACACAAGCCACCTATCCTTAAATAATGCTTCTGTAGCATCTCCAAGACCTTTCTGTGAGATAAGGATATACCTGAATAGCCCAAAGGTGACTATAGGTACTGTATAAACAAGCTGTTGTGATTGCTCTACTGTATACAGAGCATAGGTAATCAAAGAAGAGGCAGAGGCTATTAAGAGAATCTCCTTCAAGGTACTTACAGAGTAATGCATAAGAGTTTTTCTATGTAAGGAGGCATTATCTTCAAGCAGTTCTGATTCTGAGAGTCTCTTGCCTGTTGCAAGTACAACAGAGATCATAAACATTGTAAGGAAAAGCCATGGAGACACCTTAATATCAAAGGCAGCACCACCAGCAAGAACCCTAATAACAAAACCTGCTGCTATACTGAAGATATCAATAATTGGAATATGTTTCAAATAAAGAGTATAGAAGACCTGTATAAGAATATATGTAAGTATAAAACTAAAGAAAGAGACTGAAATATAGAAAGAGAGACTCAGAGAAGGGACTACAAGGACCATCCCGAAGATTACGGCTACATCCTTACTGATGCTTCCTGATGCTATAGGTCTCAATCTCTTTCTTGGATGGAGTCTGTCTTTCTCAATATCCATCAAGTCATTAAAGATATATACTGAGCTTGCACAGAGAGAAAAGGCGAGGAATACAGGAAAGGCCATCAGAAGATTGTCTGTCCGAAACAGTGTTCCACCAAAAAAGGGAGCAGCAAAAAGCAGCAAATTCTTTATCCAGTGGTGAGGGCGAAGTAGTTTTAAGTATCTCATTTTTGGTTATGTCTCCCTTATAACTTCTTTAAACAGAACCTCTAAGCCCTTTCTTTGAGGCTCAATAAGGCGAAGTTCGGTATTCTCGTCAAGCTTCAATGAGTATAGAATATCAGTTATGTATTCCTTAGACACCCTAAATCTCGTCTCTGACAGCTCAACGGCATTATACTCTCTAAGTTTATTCCTCATATCTGCGGAGAGCTTACTAAATTTCAGTATATAACTACTTATACCCTTTGTCATAAGGTCATCCATATTAATGATCTTCTTTAAGGTACCCTGTACTATGATGCCAACCCTGTCACAGAGTATCTCAATATCATTGAGTATATGGGTGCTCATAAAGACTGTTTTGCCTCTGTCTCTCAGTTCCAGTATAATATCTTTTACAAGTATTCTTCCAAGAGGGTCCAGTCCACTCATTGGTTCATCAAGTATCAATATTTCAGGGTCATGAATAAGGGCCTGTGCAAGACCGAGACGCTGTACCATTCCTTTTGAATAACTTCTGATATATCTCTTTCTTGCATCAAAAAGGTCAAGTAATTTCAAAAGACGCTCTGTCTCTATTTTTATTTTTTTATCATCCATCTCAAATGTTCTACCCACGAAAGTGAGAAGTTCTTCAGCCGTAAGGTATTCATAAAAAGATGGATTCTCAGGCAGATATCCTATAAATCTCTTGTAAGAGATATCATTGCCTTCTATCCCATTTATTAAAAATCTACCTTCAGTAGGAAATATCAATCCCATTAATATCTTTATTGTAGTACTCTTTCCAGCACCATTTGGTCCCAAGAAACCAAAAATCTCACTCTTGTAAATCTCAAGGTTGAGGTCCTTAAGGGCCTCAACCTGTCGTCCTTTTCTTCCCTTGTAGGTTTTAGTAAGACCTATTGTCTTTATTGTTACCTCTATGGTCATCCTCTCCTTTTTGGTTGTCTTGCCAGCTTACTGGTGGTCTTGATTCTACCAGAACTGTCAATATAAAAATTTCCTCCATAGGGATCATGAGGAATCTTCTCTATTACACCTACTCCAACCATCTCTTCTAAATTATGGGGAAGCCTTTTATATCTCTCTTTAAACTCTTTAACACCCTTCTCAAGATATGCAATTGCCTTGAGGGCCTCAAGTCTTACCTCAAGAGACCTCCGTAGATTGTTATTTTTGATCTCCTTGATCATCTGTTGAATAAACTCTATAGCCACTTCTGTCTGTTGGGCCTCGTAGAGCATCCTTGATGTAAGGCTTGTAAAAAAGGCACTCTTTGTAATACCTGCTGCAATCCTTAGATACTTCGCAGCTCTTTTGTAGTCTTTCAAAAAATAGAAGTAGTTAAAACCCATAAAAAAGGGAATGTAATGATCCCATGTTCTGTATCTCAATCCCCTCTCAAGTATTCTGTTTACTTCTTTTATCCTACCAAGCCCCCATGTGAATACAGCCTCAGCAAAATAATAGGCATCAATGTTATATGGATCAAGGTCTGTAGCTGCATCAATAAACCTGTACATATTGTAGTATTCAATATCCTTAAATGAACCTATCTTGGGATCTATCTTTCCTCCATAATAGGTTATTACTTTGAATAAAAGCCAGCTACTCATCAGACTCTGATGATCAAGGACCACCATCCTTAGTACCCTTTTTGAAGGGACATATCCGAGCTTCTCCTCGAGGGTTCTGCCCCTAAGAAAAGAACTAATATAGCCCTGCACAAAAAAGAGTAATATAATCGAGAATACAATCAGCAGAAGGGGTAATCTCTGCTTCATAACATCTCCCTTTTTCTGAAGATCAAGACAGAAAGGGAAAGTATAATAACAATGTAAAGCAACTCATAGGCAAGCACACTTAAAACATATTTTCCTTCTATTGGAAGGTTATAAATTGCTTTAAACTTTATATCAAAGGCAGTAAAATTAGGAAAGACATAATAGGTCAGCTTGGATATTAGTACAGTTATATAAGGAAGCTCTTCACCATAAGGAGTGTTAATATAATCGTATATTGACTGTGTGACACTACCTATTATGTATATTCCGATTGTCCCAAAGAGAGGTAAAAACAGATTGGTTGCAAAGCTTGAGAAGAATATAGCAAAGGCAGCAACAATAAAGGTCTTAAAGAGTTCTAATGAGGCTGATATAAGATAATTGTCCCATTTTATAGGGAGGTCTCCCTCATAAAAACTATCAGATATAAGCAGTGTTATTGAGGAAAAACTTGTAAGAAGAATTCCAGAAAGGACAATTATAAACACCAGACCCACAAACTTCCCAATAATATAACTTCCTCTCGAGATTGGCTGTGAAAGCACAAAATAGGCTATCCTACTGTCTATATCCCTGTATATAATACTTACTCCAAGGAACACTGTTGATACAAGCAGAATAAAGGATATTAAAGAGAGACAGAGACTGGTTGCCACTTCTCGCACCTGACGCATTGAAAAGAAGGAAGCCGAAGGTATTAACACCAGAAAGGCAACTACTGAAAGGATTATCAGGGTTATAAAAACCCTTGTTCTTACCCCCCCTTTAAATGTGATTATTGCTAAATTAAAAATATGTTTGAGCATACTTTAACAGAAACACCAAAGTTTTTATTTCTCCAAGAATAAAATAAAGTTTATCAACCCCCTTTTTTGAAAGTCAACATACTCTTAGGTTTTTTCTTTAATTTTTTCAAGAACAAACAGCAACTGACCTTCTTGAACCGTATCATTCAATTTCACACATATCTCCACAATCTGTGCATCAAAAGGAGCAATTATTGCATTCTCCATCTTCATGGCCTCAATATTTGCAATCTCTTCACCTTCATGAACAATGTCTCCCACATTAAGTGTTCCCCTCTGTGGATTTCCTATTCTCCAGACATTCCCATTTATTGGTGCACCAATCTCATTGGGTCTCTTGGCCATTCTTACCTCGACCCTTCTCTTTAATCTTGGGGTTTCTATTGTATATACACGGGTCTTGTTATTAACCCGCATTACCACATGTATTAAACCCTCGTGCTCTGAGCCTACTGAGACAAGCTCAATACTGTAAGGTTTACCCCATAATTCAAATTCCACACGGTCACCTGGCTTCCTTAATCCCTGTCTCCAAACATCTGTGGGAAGAACCAAAGGAGCCTCTCCATAGCGTTCTCTAAACTGAATAAAATCAACAGCATCCTTGGGATGCATTAAATACAAGATATATTCTTCCTCTGTAGGTTCTCTCCCTATGGCATCTCTTAAATTCTGTCTATGCTTTTCAAGGTCGTCTTCCTCAATACTATCAAGTGGTGACAGTTCCTTACGTTCCTTCAATTTCTTTTTCCATTCATCCCCAAAGGTACTCTTGTAGACCCATTCTGCTGGCCAGCCCACAGGCAGCTTACCATAGCCACCAAGCAGTAGGTTCTTAAAATCACCCGGTGCTGTACGGAAGAGTTGTAGTAACTCCTCCTGCTCTTCTTTGTCCATTGCCTCAAAGTCCTGGTTCTTTTCCTCCACGAATTTTGTAAGAAGCTGAATCAGATGCTGTACACCTGCCCGACCATACTCCTTTTCATAACGATTCACAAGACCACTGCATGTTACCCAGGTAATCTGGGACCCAGGGGTTACATCAAAATACTTTATTATTCTGTTGTAAAGTGACATGACTCTCAGAATCTCGGGCATAAGATGGAGAAAGCCACCCTTTTCAGCCTGTTCAAAAGAGCTTGGGAAGGCACCCCCTGGCATTCTGTGTTTGGTAACATTATGATCGAAGCCCCTGAAAGGTGATTCTGCCCACTCATAATGAGATATCCACTCACGAACCCTCTGTACTGCTTCTTCAGCCTCTGCTCTGTTAAGATGAACCTTTATGCCTGCCTCCTCTAAATAAGCATGCAGTGCAAGTATAGGTGCCTGTCCATAAAAACGGGCAAGTGAGTCTTCCTGGGCATCAAGGATCTTTGCCCCTGCCTGAGCTGCTGCAAGCAGAGCTGGCAAGGCAAGACCATCCGTTGTATGTCTATGATACTGAATTACCAGATCTGGATACTTTTGTTTAATGGCATCCACCAGAGAACGGATTCTTTCAGGACTGCCAACACCTGCCATATCTTTTATACAGAGAATTATCTCATCCATACCACCACACAGAGTGATTATTTCATCTACCACCCTTAGATAATAATCATTTGTAGCCCATTCCGCCTGTGTAAAGGAGATGGCCGGCTCAAATAATCTACCCCTTTTCATCACCACTTCTGCTACTGCCCGCATATTTCTTATATCGTTCAGAAAAGAGAAACATCGCCATACATCAATATCTACCCTTTGTACCACATACTCTATTACATTCTTTGGATAGGGCCTGTAACCCCAGAGGTTTGTCTCTCTTATAAGAGTCTGAAGTAGAACATTGGGCATTCTCTCACGAAGAATCTCTATCTCTTCAAATGGACTTTCTCGACGATTCATTATTCCTACATGCCAGCGGGCACCACCATGACACTCAGCACTAAAAAGACCCATCCTGTTGTAATGATCTGCAAGAGTTGCCAGATCGTGTATTCTTAAACGATTCTTATAGTCTGACTGCCCAGCATCCCTCATGCCAGTTGAGGTGATTGCAACTGCATCAAGGTCTCTCACTTTCTTAACTATCTCTCTGGGGGTCATGCCCGGTTTTACAAAGATACTGCTATAATCATTATTGTTTTTATTGTTTCTCATCTTTCACCTCACATCCATTGCTGTGGTCCCAGAGCAGATACCTCTGCTACATATCTCGCAATTTTTAATACCTCATCCTCACTGTCTCTCTCTTTAAACATGGAGATCAACTCCTCCATGTGTTCTTCAATAAAACGGGTAGAGAACTCACCCTCTATAAACTTGGGATGCCTTATAATGCTCAACAACAAGGGCTGCAGTGTCTTAACCCCTTCCACTCTCAGACTCCTGCCTAATGCCCTGTCCATGACCCTAATAGCATCTCTTCGATTTGCACCTGCTGTCATCAGAAGCATAAAGAGTGAGTCATAATAGGGTGGTATATCATCTCCCTCATTTACACCTGAAGCAACTCTTACATTTGGACCATGGGGAACCTGGAGCCTTGTGATTGTCCCAAAAGAAGGACTAAATGTCTTGGGGTCTTCTGCATTCAGTCTCGCCTCCAAGGCCCAGCGGTTAGGATAGATGTCAAGTTGTTTAAAAGGTAATGGTTTCCCTTCTGCTATGTCTATCATTATATTGACGATATCAAGACCTGTTATAAGCTCTGTAATACCATGCTCAACCTGTAGCCGTGTGTTAACCTCAAGAAAATAAAATTTACGGGTACTGGAATCAAAAATAAACTCTACTGTGCCTGCAGAGTGGTATCCTATCTCTCTCATAAGCCTTACAGCAGTAAAACATATCTCTGTACGGAGATCTTCGTTCAGTGTTGGAGAGGGAGCCTCTTCAATAATCTTCTGATTCCGTCTCTGGATTGTACATTCTCTTTCGAATAAATGCACCACACTACCATACTGATCTGCCACAACCTGCACCTCAATATGCCTACCCCGTTGTATATATTTCTCTACAAGAAGGGTATCATCTCCAAAGGATTTCTTTGCTTCTGAACGAGCCTGTGAAAAAGCTGTCGGAAGCATCTCCTCATTTTCAACCTTAACCATCCCTTTTCCGCCTCCACCCGCAGCCGCCTTTATCATAATAGGAAACTGTACATCCTCCTCTCTGAGCCACCTCTTGATATCCTCTATCTTCTTCACATCACTGATACCTGGTATAGTAGGCACATTGGCTCTCTGGGCAAGCCTCTTTGCCTGTATTTTATCTCCCATTGTTCTAATAATATCTGGAGGTGGCCCAATCCATACAAGCCCTGCATCAATCACCATCTGAGCAAATTCTGCATTTTCAGCAAGAAAGCCCCATCCAGGATGAATAGCGTCTGAGCCAGTACTTAAAGCAGCCTCTATTATATTTTCCATATTAAGATAAGACTCCAAAGGCGGTGCCTCTCCAATATGTACAGCCTCATCAGCCATAAATACATGATGTGCAAGACGGTCTGGTGTACTATAAACTGCCACTGTAGGAATCTTTCTATCCCTACAGGTGTGCATTATTCTTACTGCAGGTACTCCCCTATTCGCAATCAGTATCTTCTGTATCCTCTTTTTCATTTACCTTACTCCTGTAAAGTTTTTTTACAATTGAAGTTAAACCTTACAATTATACTACAATCACCATACTTTCAGGTAGATTTGAAGAAAATAAAACTCAAATGGGCTTTCTGTAATACTCTTTAAAACCAAATAGAGTTGACACATTATCTTTGTATCTGAAATAATGATTTTCAAAATGGCCTCTATTCTGTTAATTGAAGATGAAGAGGGTATAACCCTAAGCCTCAAAGCCCTATTTGAAGGAAGAGGTTATGACTTTATAAATGCCTATACAGGCAGAGAAGGGCTACATCTTGCCTTGAAGGAACTTCCTGATGTAGTACTTCTGGATCTGCGGCTGCCTGATATATATGGCCTTGAGATACTTAAAGAACTGAAATCCAAACATCCTGAGATAGCCATTATTATAATGACAGGATATGGAGAGATAAAAGAGGCTGTAGAGGCCATAAAGCTCGGTGCTGAGCATTATCTGCAGAAACCTGTTGATCTTGATGAGATTATTATTATTGTTGAAAGGGCCCTGGATACGAGAAAGCTCAAACAGAAAGAACTTCTACAGAAGGGACCATATCCAATAATCGGAAGGTCCAGACATATCCAGGGACTTATACATCTTATAAATCTATTGGCAAGTAATCCTTCCACAACAGTACTAATAGAAGGTGAAACTGGTACAGGAAAAGAGCTTGTTGCCAGAAATATTCATATCCTTAGCAACAGAGGAGATAAACCCTTTGTAGATATAAACTGTGCATCTCTCCCGGTGAATATCTTTGAAACAGAACTGTTCGGATATGAAGCAGGTGCATTCACGGATGCAAAGACCACCAAGAAAGGGCTTTTCGAGATAGCAGATGGAGGCACTATTTTTCTTGATGAAATAGCAGAAATGCCCCTTCCAGTGCAGGCAAAACTCCTTAGAGTACTTGAAACCAAGACCTTCAGAAGAATTGGTGGTACAAGGGATATCAAGATAGATGTAAGAGTTATAGCAGCTACCAATAGAGACCTTGCAGAATGTGTAAAGAAAGGCACCTTCAGAGAGGACCTCTATTACAGATTAAATGTAATGCCTCTTAAGATACTGCCCCTTAGGGAAAGACCAGAAGATATACCCCTTCTTGTGGAGTACTTTATTGAAGAATTCTCAAAAAATATGAATAAAAGATTCAGACCTTTAGACACCGAGACCATACACATTCTCTGTTCCTATCACTGGCCAGGAAATGTAAGAGAACTCAGAAATGTACTTGAAAGAGCTGCCATCCTCTCCACTGAAGGTGTAATAAGGATACCTGAGCTACTGCAACCAGAGACCTCATCCTCAAGGGATACAGAACCTCTCTCTCTTAAAGAAGTAGAACGCCTCCATATCAAAAAAGTTCTTGAGCTCACAGGCAAAAATCGTACAAAGGCAGCCCAACTCTTGGGCATATCTCGCTCTACTTTGAACGAAAAAATAAAGCAGTATAACCTCAGTTGACCGATTTTCATTCATTCTGACCAATTTTCGGACACCTGAGATAAACATCTTATTTAAAATTCTTTAAATATCAATATCTTAGGCTCTGGCATTCTTCTTGCTTATTAAATCATAAAAAAGCGAATTATGGAGGTAGCATGAAGAATGACCTCAAAAAGATACTAATAGTTGATGATGAACCTTCTATTCTTTTAAGTCTTTCTCATCTTCTTAGCAATAATAAGGTTATCGTTATTACTTGTAGCAGAATTGAAGAGGCAGAAGAGGCAATAGAGAGGTATAAGTTTGACCTTGTGATTGCTGATATCCGGTTGAGTGGTGTATACGGAATAGAAGGACTTGAACTTTTAAGTTATATCAAAAAGGTGAGTCCTGAGACTCCTGTGATAATTATGACAGCCTATGGTTCTGAAGAGATGCGGGACTCTGCTCTGAGAAGAGGTGCCTACTGGTATTACGAAAAACCCATTGATATGGAAGACCTACTCCTGAAGGTTCGGGAGTGTGGTATTCCAGTAAATATCAGATAAGAGAGGAGGTTAAAAATGGCTGTTTCACTAAATAAGGTCCTTATTGTGGATGACTCAAAACTGGTCCACCAGATGTACAAAATTCTGCTTATGCGCTATAAGAACTGTAAGATAGTAGATGCAATGAATGGTCTGGAAGCTCTGGAGATTCTCTCAAGAGAAAATGATTTTGATCTTATACTGCTTGATATTAATATGCCTGTAATGAATGGAGTCCAATTCATGGAGAAGTTCAGAGAAAATGGTAGATTTCAGCATATACCTGTGATTGTAATAAGCACAGAGGGGAGAGAGGAGGACACTCTAAAAATGCTCAAACTTGGAGCAAAGGGGTATATCACAAAACCTCTTAAACCAGAGATGCTTCATAGTCTAATTGAAAAATTGGTTGGCAAGAAGGGTGAGGCAGAACAATGATGGATTTTTCAGCACTCTTAAACGAATATCTCGATGAATCAAAAGGGCATCTGGAAGTCTTTGATGCTGCCCTGTTGTCTCTGGAGAAGGAGGGTTACAACAGAGAGGTTATTCAGAATACCCTGAGGGCCCTTCATACCCTAAAAGGAAACTCTGGAATGATGGGGTATGAATCACTCAAAACCTACGTTCATAAGGTTGAAGAGATTCTAAAGAAAGTGCTTGAGAAAGAGAAAACCTTTTCTGATGTGATGGATATCCTTTTTGAGAGTTCTAATGTCATAAGAAGGGCCCTGCAGGAAATAGAAAAAAGACCAGAACAGGATGTTGACCTTAATGATGATATCCTCAAGATAGAGAGACTTTCTAAAGGCGTTCCACAGGAAAGAGAAAAAAAGGCTATAGAACTCTCCTCTTATCTGGGTACAAAGACCGACACAATAAAAGTAGATTTCAAACGTCTCGATGAACTTCTGAACCTTATGGGAGAGCTCGTGATCCATAAAACAAGGCTAAATCAGATAGAAACGGAATTGAGAGGGATTATACAGGACAAATATCTGGCAAAAGAGCTGAAGGACACCCTCGATATAATGGGCAAAACAATTTCAGCACTTCAAGAAGGAATAATGAGGGCAAGGATGTTGCCTATAAAACATGTATTCAGTAAATTCCCCAGAATGGTTAGAGACCTTGCACGACAGCAGGGAAAAGAGATAGAACTCACTTTTGAGGGAGAGGATACAGAACTTGACAAGACAGTTATAGATGAACTGGGTGAGCCACTTCTACATATGATAAGAAATGCGATTGATCATGGAATAGAACCACCTGATGAGAGAGTAAAAAAAGGCAAACCACCTACTGGTAAGCTCACCCTATCAGCCTTCCAGGAATCAAACTACATAGTTATAAAGGTCTCAGATGATGGCAGGGGTATAGATATAGAAGAGATAAAAAAGAAGGCTATTGAGAAGGGACTAATAAGTCCTGACACACTTCCTGACAGAGAATCTCTTCTTTCTCTTATCTTTTCTCCAGGCTTTAGTACCAAAGAAGAGGCTACAGAAATCTCGGGCAGAGGGGTGGGTCTTGACGTGGTGAATAGAAATATAACTCGACTGAATGGCCATGTAATAGTTGACTCCTCTGCTGGGAAAGGGACAACCTTTATTATCAAATTGCCCCTTAGTCTCGCCATAATCCCTGCTCTTATGGCAGAGATCGGGGATGAAATATATGCTATACCTATGAGCGCAGTAGATGAGACAATAAAGGTCAAAGAAGAGGACCTTCACTATATAAACAATCATGAGGTTATAAAATTTAGAGAAAAACTTTTGCCTGTTATAAGGCTCGACAGATTTTTTGGAATAAACACCAGAAGACAGAGGAGATTTTATCTCGTTATACTCAGTAAAGCTGATAAACGTCTTGCTATAACAGTGGACAGACTAAGAGGACAACAGGAGATAGTTATAAAGCCACTGGATGATTCTATTGGCAAGACCCAAGGCATAGTAGGTGCCTCTATTTTAGGAGATGGAAGAATAGTACTGATAATAGACATCTCAACATTCTTTGAGAAAAGGAGGACATTAGATGTCTAAGATAACACTGCCACCTTCAGGACTTGCTGAAGAGATTCTGTCTGAGATCGAAAAATCAGAGGAAGAACTCCAGATTGTTGTATTTTCTCTTAATGAAGAATATGGTGTGCCTATAACACAGGTACAAGAGATAATAAGAGTTGGGAATATAACAAGGGTCCCGAACTCTCCTCACTATATGGAAGGTGTGATAAACCTGAGAGGAAGGATACTACCTGTTCTAAATCTTAGGAAAAGGCTTGGACTGCCTGACAGGGAACTAACAAAATCTTCAAGGATTATTGTTGCAGAGATTGGTAATAAAATTATTGGACTTCTTGTCGATGCAGTCTCACATGTTATGAAACTTCCTTCTGGTGCTGTTGAACCAGCTCCAGATGAAGTACTTGATATAGATACAGATTATATAATAGGAGTAGGAAAAACCTCTAAAGGAATCATCATTATTTTGGATCTCGAAAAGCTTTTTAGAAATGAAAATAAAAGTAGATGGCAGGAAAGTGAACAAAACTTCTCATAAATTCAGTTAAGGAGGAAACTGAAATGAAAGGAGTAGTTTTAATAATAGGAACGATCTTTATTCTCCTATATTCAACAGTTGCAGTAGCAGTAGACCTGAAATATGGAGGTTCAGTCACTATCTTGGAAGGAATTATGAAGAAGGCCGTTCCTCTATTTGAAAGAAAAACGGGAATAAAAATCGGCCTAAGTGGAGGTGGCTCTTTAGCAGGTATTAAGGCCACTCTTGCAGGAATTATAGATATAGGAGGAGTTTCCAGAGAGTTGAAAGAAGAAGAATTAAAAAAAGGCCTTGTACCCTATACCATAGGGTATGGAGCAATTGGAGTAGTGGCTCATAAAGATATTCCTATTGATAATCTTACTAAACAACAGTTAAAAGATATCATGACTGGTAAAATCAGAAACTGGAAAGCAGTGGGTGGCCCCAATCTTCCAATTAAAGTAGTAACAAGCACACCTGGATGTGCCTGTAGAGAAGAGTTCCGGAAAATAGTAATGAACGGTGAACCTTATGTGAAAAAAGCTATTATTTCACCAATGGAAACATTGAGTGAAACAGTAAAAAATATACCTGGAGCCATTGGTCCTCTTGCCACTGCAGTAATCGATAAACAGAAAGTAAAAATTATAAAAGTAGATGGAGTAGCACCAACTTCTGAAAATATAAAAACCAAAAAATACAAAGTTGTAAGAGAAATAAATCTTGTTACAAAAGGACCTGCAACTGGAAAGGCAAAGAAATTTATAGAGTTTATGCTTTCTGAAATAGGTCAAGCCCTCATAGAAAAGAATGGTTTTGTAAGAGTTAAATAAAATATGGAGGTTATCATGAAAGGAGTTCGATTGCAGAGTCTGAAATCAAAAATAAGTATATTGGTGGTTGGTCTTTTGGCTGTAATTCTGAGTTTAATCTGGGGTTATTATTACTGGAATCAGTACAAAGAAACTAAGAGAGAAGCAGAAGAAAGGGTTGCTACAATTGGTAGATTGATAAGCGGTGTGGGAGCTTATACTCTTCTTACTATGGATTTTACCTTTCTGGACAAAACAATACAGAAGGTGATGGAGGAAAAAGAAATTCTTTATATCAAGGTTGTCGGGAAGGAAGGCAATCTTCTAAGAGAAAGGAAAAAGACACGATCTGACAAACACTATATTGAGGTAAAGACACCTATTATTGTTGCAGGAGATAAAGCAGGAAATGTAATTATTGGTTATTCCTTAGAAGAGGCTCATGGAATGTTGAAAAAAAATATAACAAAGACTTTTGTCATGATGCTTGGTGCTCTTACCCTTTCATCTGCTCTGCTACTGTTTCTTCTGAATAGGCTTATAATAAAGCCGATTGAGACAATGAATGAGGTGATAAACCATGCAGAAGAAGGTGATCTTACAGCAGAGGTATCCTTAAATTCCTCTGACGAAATGGGTGGAATGGCCTTTGCCTTTAACAATCTTGTAAAAAAACTGAGAGATTTAATCTCTCGTGTCATAACCTCGTCATATCATATAGCCTTAAAAACAGAAAATGTGGTTAAAAGCTCAAACCGGATAGCCGATGGTGTGCATCAGGAGGCCTCTGCAACGGAGCAGACCACATCCTCAATTGAACAGATTGCTGCATCCATTTCTGAAGTAGCTAAAAATACAGAAGCCTTAGCAATAAATGTAGAAGAAACCTCTGCAACTGTTAATGAGATGGCTGTATCAGTAGAGCAGGTGGGGAAGAATGCTGATAATATGGCCATCTCAGTAGAAGAAGTATCTGCAACTGTAGAAGAGATGATATCCTCTATTGAGGATACTGCTAAGAATGCCTCATCAATGACAGAGGCAGTTAATGATACTTCCTTAACTGTTGAAAACCTTCTTATCTCTATAGAACAGATAGCAAAGAGCACAGATTCCCTGAAACATTTAGTTTCTGACACATCAGATATAATCAATGAAATGATCTACACTATTCAGGAGGTGGCAAAAAAGATAGAGGGTGCCAGTACATTAAGCAGACGGGCTTATGAGGAGGCTGAAAAGGGAGGTATGTCCATATATAAAGGAATCGAGAGCCTCCAGAACATGGGTAAGGCTACTGAAAAGGCTATGTCTATTATAGAAGGCTTAGGAAGGCGTTCTGAAGAGATAGGTTCTATTGTGGAAGTGATTGATGAAATAGCTGATCAGACAAATCTTCTGGCACTGAATGCAGCCATAGAGGCTGCAAGGGCTGGAGAAGCAGGCAAAGGCTTTGCAGTGGTCGCAGAAGAGATCAGAAAACTTGCAGAACGTTCTATGGAAGCCACAAAAGAGATCAGTGAGGTGATAAAACAGGTACAACAGGAAACATCTACAGCAGTAAAGGCAATAGAGGAAACATTCAATGAAGGAAGGGCTGGTATTTCATTAGCAGCGGGCAGTAAAGAGGCATTCCAGAGCATTGTGGCATCAATGAAAGAGAACTCAGAGATAATGACTGATATAGCAAGATCTGCATCAGAACTGAGCAAAGGAGCAGAACAGGCAATAAGATACATTGAAGATATGAACAACTCAGCTGAGGAGGTTGCAATTGCAGTAAAAACTCAGGCAGACAGTGCAGATATTATAAGGAACAGTATAGAAACAATGAATAATCATGTAAGAGATGTAAATATAGCAGTAAAGGAACAGGCAAAGGGAGGGAAACAGATCAGAGAGGCCTTAGAGAAGATGAAAATGATGGTGAATGAAGTTAATATGGCAGTGAAGGAACAGGTAAAAGGTATAAGACAGGTGGTACAGTCAATAGAGCTAATGAATAGCATGACTCAACAGATCGCCTCTGCTACTACAGAACAGAGGGCTGGTGGTGAGGCCATAGTCAGAGCAATGGAAAGTATAAACCATATAGCCTCTGAGAACCTTAAACTTGCCACTGAAATGAAGAATCTTTCGGAGGAGACACTACTTGAGGTTGAGAACCTGACTTATAAACTTAGCCATTTCAGAATTTCGCATAATAGCAATAAAAGGTGTTGGCAGATCACCAATTGTCCTATAGAAGTAAGAGAAAGGTGTCCTGCCTATAACTCAGAAGATGAAAGATGTTGGCTTATTGAAGGCACATGGTGTAAAGGGGTACAACAGGGTGATTTCAAGACAAAAATTCGTACCTGCATAACCTGTGATGCCTATAGAGTTATACAAGGAATAGATGGAAATTAAGGAGATTCCATGGAAGACATCAAAACTTTACTTGAAGGATTAAATAGTAAGGAGTGGTGGAAGAGAAACAATATCATAAAAAAACTTCTTCAGTATCCTGAAGAGCTCTATATCCCTTTTTTAGAACGTGCACTGAAGGACCATGAAAACGATACTCTCAGGAATGCATCAATGGAATTTTACAGAATTGTGGGTTCTAAATCATTACCCTCACTTTTAAAATTAATGAAAGACGAAGATGAAGAGGTCAGAATATTTGCTGCAACCCTTTTAGGCGATATAAAAGACCCCTCTGCAGTGCCTGTACTTATAGAAGGACTAAAGGACCCCTCTGTAAATGTAAGGACTTTATCTGCTGAAGCCCTCGGTAAAATAGGAGACAAAAAAGCAGTGAGATTTTTGGCCATTGCCATAGAAGATGATGAGCCATGGGTTGCAATGGCAGCAATTAAGGCACTTGGTGATATTGGAGGTGAAGTAGCATTAAAGGTACTACATGAAACCCTCAAAAGAGACGAATACAGGGAAATGATCATAAAGGCATTAGAAGAATCAGGGAATATATCTTCAATAGAATATCTTCTACCTATTTTGAAAGACCCTCATCTCAATGAGATTGCTTTAAAGGCTATAGTAACTATCTCTCTTAGAGAGGGTATCATACCTGATATTAAAAAACTTAAAGACCGGATAGAGCTTCTGATAAAATTACAGCAATCTCCCCAACCTGAAATCAGAAGGGCAGCGTTTATAGCCCTCTGCTGGACAGAGGACAGAAGAGGGCTTACCTACTATATAAATGCCTTAGAAGATGAAAAACTCCAGGAGTATGCAATTGAAGCTATATTAAAAATTGGAAAAGAGGCGATACCTGCCCTTATTAATGCACTACGAGATACAGGCAGATTCCATAGATTCATAATTGCAAAACTTATCTCTTCCTTAGGTGAATACAAGGCATTGATGGAATTCTACAATGATATTGATCCAGAAGTAAGAACCGAGGTTGCTCTTGCTCTTGGCTTTATTGACTCCCAAGAGGCATATAGAATTCTCAATGAAATGATCCATGATCCAGAGGATGAAGTGAGAATGGCAGCAGAAAAATCAATAAAAAAACTTGCCCCAAAAAAATATTAATCCAGAAATGAAGAAGCTTGGTAGAAAAGAACCGGAACTAAAAGAAGAGGATTTTAATCGTCTTAAGGATTTAATAAAGAAAGAGTTTGGAATAAATATCAATGGAGATAAAAGACTGACTCTACATACAAAGCTCTCTCATAGATTGAGCATCTTGGGGTTCAAATCTTATGGAGAGTATTATAATTATCTTATCAATGAGCCATCCAGACAGGAATTACTACATTGTGTATCTCATATTGTGAACAATGAGACCTATTTTATGAGAGAAGAGGAGAGATTAGATCTGTTCAGAAAACTTCTTGTTGAAATCAAAAATTATAAATCAAGTAGCAAAGAATACACTTTAAGAGTTCTTTCTGCGGGATGTTCTTCAGGAGAGGAAGCTTATACATTAAATATATTAATATTGGAGAGCGGACTCTTTACCTGGGGATGGGATGTAAAAGTAATAGGAATGGATGTGAGTATGACCGCTATTAGGAAAGCTGAAACCGCCATTTACACAAAAAACTCTTTCAGGCCATTCAATGGAGACAAAGAATTTATCAGAAAGTATTTTAATATAAAAGGAGAACGTTATATTCTGAAAAAGATATACCAGAAGAATGTCCAGTTTATTCAGGGCAATCTACTCTCACCTGAGTCTTTCAAATCACTTGATATCATGGATGTAATATTCTGTAGAAATGTCTTTATTTACATGACTGACAGTGCCATAAAAAAGGTCACCCAAAATTTCTTTAATATCCTTTCAGACAATGGATATCTTATAATAGGTTCAGCAGAAAGTCTTATACATAAAACAGACCTTTTTATTCCTGAGTACAAAGATGGTGTTATAGTGTATAGAAAGAATCCCTATATTCACAATAAAGCTTGAATGTCCAAAAGTGATAAGATAGATAAGATTAGAGTATTGGTTATTGATGATTCTCCTTTTGTGAGAAAGGCCCTTCTTAGAATCTTTGATGCAGATCCACTGATAAGGGTTATAGGCACTGCATCCAATGGCAGAGAAGGTCTTGAGAAAGCACTCCTTCTCAAACCTGATGTGATAACACTTGATGTGCAGATGCCGGAGATGGATGGATTAGAAGTTCTTAAGAGAATAATGGATATACAACCCACGCCGGTATTAATGCTTTCCCAGTTCACAAAGGAAGGGGCTGATCTTACACTAAAAGCGCTCGAACTGGGTGCCATGGATTTTGTGGATAAATCCTCAAAAGGATATATGAGTTTCTCTGAACTTGCTACAGAGATATTAACAAAGGTAAAGACGATCGCTATTGGCAAACCTATTCGGGTAACAGATAAGAAGAAGCCTCTTTATTCTACAAAAGGCGACAGAGTTGTAGATGTTGTAGCTATAGGTGCATCCACAGGAGGCCCTCAAGCCTTACAAGTACTTTTACCAAAATTTCCTAAGAATATTAATTTCGGAATCCTTATAGTACAGCACATATCTAAAGGGTTCACAAAGTCTCTTGCAAAAAGACTGAATAGTCTATCTGCTATAGATGTAAAAGAGGCAACAGATGGAGACAGAATAGTGCCTGGTTTAGCATTAATCGCACCTTCTGGTATACATATGAAACTGAAAAAAGATAGCTCTTCAGATCAAGACATTCTTGTGAGGCTTGATCCAGAACCTAAGGATTCAGTACATAAACCCTCTGTGGATGTATTATTTGAATCAGTAGCTAAAACATTCGGTGCACGTGCAATAGGAGTAATACTGACTGGAATGGGGTCAGACGGAGTGGAAGGTTTGAAAAGGATAAAAGAGAAAGGAGGAATAACAATTGCACAAGACGAGAAGACTTCAGTTATTTTTGGAATGCCAAAAGTGGCAATAGAGAGGGGTGTAGTAGATAAAGTTGTATCTATTGATGAAATGGCAAAAGAGATTCTAAAAAGGGCTTAGTTGAGAATTCTAAAAATAAGCCTTACGGTGGTACCTTTACCTTCGGTACTCTCAATCTCTATACTTCCATTGTGCTCCTCAATTATTTTTCTGCATATGGCTAACCCCAGCCCTGTGCCCTCCTTTCTTGTAGTAAAAAATAGATCAAAGACTTTATCCAAATCAGACTTCTTAATACCAATACCATCATCTGTTATGGATATCACCACTGTTTTGTTTCTCTTTTCAGCTACTACGTTAATCTTCTTAGACTTAGCGTCTACTGCATTATCGAAAAGATTCCTGAAAACCTGTATTAATCTGTCTTTATCAACTTTCAATATAATCGGCTCTGGTATAGATATTGACAGATCTACCTCTGGATATTTTGTCTTTATATAACTTTTAAGCTCTTCAAAAAGCACTTCTAACGGAACTTCTGCAATCTGAAGTTTTGAAGGTCTACTATAAAAGAGCAGTTCATCTACCAGTCTTTTAATCCTCTGGATCTCTTTAAGCATTGTCTGTATAAAGATCTGATGTTGTGGGGATTCAATCTCTCTTTCAAGTATCTGGGTCATTGACTGTACAGCAAAAAGAGGATTCCTTATCTCATGAGCTACTCCAGATATTACCTTACCAAGTGCCTCAAAATGCTGTTTTTTCCTTATCTCAGCCTGAAGTTTCTTAATTTCTGTGATATCTCTAAAGATTACTATAATCCCTTTCTGTACACCCTTCTTATCAAACAAATAAGAGTTAATATAACCTATCGTCTTTATACCTTCTTTTTTGGTTTTCATTTCTATCTCAGCACTTCCTGTAGTAATAGAGAGCATATTTTTCAACTCAGGAAAGACTGTCTCAATTTTTTTATTCATTATCTCATCTGGTGAAACTTCCAACATCTCTAAGGCTGCCTTGTTTATCTTTAATACTCTACCTTCTTTATCAAGTACCATTATGCCACTTACTGCATGATTGAATATAGCATCAGAGAATTCTTTTTCATCTTTTAACTCCTCATAGATCCTTGCAGCAGACACAGAAGAGGCAGCCTGAGCTGCAAAGAGAGTAAGCATCACCCTTTCAGTCTCATTTATTAAAAGATCCTTCTCTCTGAATAGCGCAAGACAACCAATAACAGAGTCTCTCAATTTCAGAGGAACAACAAGTACTTTCAGAAGACCTGAAGTGACTATGTCAGAAGCCTCCACAATCCTATCACTTTTGATCGCCTCTACTATAGAATTTTGGCTGTCCATAGAGATTGAAGAAGGTATTTTATTTTCATCAATTCCAGAGGCTTTTGTTAAATACAATCTACCATCTTCTTTCTTTAACCATAGCACAGAAGCATCAAACTTGGAGAATAACGTCATGGATGAAGAAACAATAGATTCTGAAAGTTTTTCCATGCTTAGATATTGAAACCTTTCAACAGCTATATCATGAAGTTTTATAAGAGTCTCAATATTCTCTCTCTGGCGCTCTATCAATCTATAATTCTCTACTGCAGAGGCTATTTCAGATGTAAGAATCTCAAGCGAATGAATAGAAATCTTTTCTCTTTCGCTATCTACTCCTACTATGAGCACCCCAATTAATGGGAAGGCGTCACAATCGATACATTCATAAGGATTAGAAGCAGGACCAAAATCTCTGTGGCTATTACAAAGTACCCCTTTTAAAAGCCAACATCTCTCATCAACACTATTAAAAGCTGGACAGTCTCTTCTGTTGCAAAGGTTTATCTCTCTACATCTGCTCCTATGATGAGAGACTATAGGAATTATTGCTACATATCCATATCTGTCTGATATTCCTATATTCTTTGCTTTCTCAATAATAGATTTTACTTCATAAAAGGCTTTTATAATAGGGTTATCACTCTCCAGAGAAAGTTTATCTAAAAAAGAGGTGTTCTCAATTCCTCTTTTGTATTTATGAAACAGTAATCCATTCTTTCTGTCAAGAAAACTTAATATACAAAAGGAGTAACCAAGATCATCTACTGTTGAGTTAACAAATCTCGCCATTATTTCATTTAGTTGGAGATCTGCTCTGAAGACATTTGTTGATAATTCAGCAATAACCTTCAACTCTTTTGTCCGTCTATTAACAGCATCTTCTAAGGTTTTCTGGGCATTTTCTATCTCTTCCGCCATCTGATTGAATGCCTCTGCAAGAGAACCCAACTCATCTTTTGAGATTACTTTAATTCTATGGCTTAGATTGCCTTCTCTAAGTCTTAAAGAACCCTCCTTGAGAAGATTGATTGGACTGATTACCATTCTCCTCAGAACAAATAGAAGTACTAAACCACTAAACCCAACAACCACAATAGCAAATAATACTATTCTTCTTACTGTTTCATCTAACTCCTTCCTTAAATTCTCATTAGAGATCTCTATTGCCACTACCCCTCTCATCATATCTTTCGCAGTATGACAGGGCTGACATCTCTTCTCATTAAGAAGTGGTTTAAGGAAGATAAGACTCTTGTCAGTCTTCAAAGTCTTTTCCACAGGAGAGGTAAAGGCTTCTTTTGGTATTCTATAATCAAATTCTCCATAAACAAGCTCTCCATTATTACTAAATACTGCTGCCTTCATTCCACCTATACTATTATGACTATTTATCACACGCTTTAGAATAGATGGATCTCTTTCAAGCATAGCCTCTTTTAGACTCTCTGTAATAGTTCTGGCAAGTAGAGAGGATTTTTCATTGTTGAATTCTATGAGTATAGCTCTCTCTTTTTTGATAATAAAAAAGATGAGAATACTGAAAGAAAACAAAATACTTAATAGAAGAACAAATAGTAGTTTTATTCCCAGTGTTGATCTAATAAGCTCACCCCTTAAGGCTATTTTTTGATATAATTTATTTTATAATAAAGTAACATATATTTCTATGAAATGGAGGTGAATTATGAAAATTAAAGTCCTTTTAGTAATTATGTTTATCCTTCCTCTAATGTTTTCCTGTGGAGGAGGTGGCTCTTCCAGTTCTGTAGGTACAGTTTCGGTCTTTATAACAGATGACATAAGCAGAGACTACTCAAAGGCATGGATAACTATACAGAAAATAACAGCCATATCAACAGATGGAGTCGAATATGTACTTTTTGAGGATACCGTTGGAAAGGTTTTCAATCTGCTGGAGCTGTCTGGAATTGGGGCCCTACTTAATATAACCACACTCCCTGAAGGTATTTACAATGATATTAAAGTCACTGTAAAAAATGAGATAGTTCTTGTTGACCATAATGGTAACACTATCAATGCAAAGTTTGCTACTACAGGAGAGCAGTATGTAATAGATGTACATGGTACTCTTACAATCATTGCTGAACGGAAGACCTCTTTTGCCCTTGATTTTGATACAAAGCAGTTCAGCTATGATCCTACCACGGGGCTTGTGAGTGCAGTAGTTATATTTAAACCTGAGAATGAATTAAAGGATCTTTATCAGTCCTATGCTGAGATAGAAGGCTATGTGGTCGAGGTACTAAATGATTCGAGTTTCACACTCCAGATAGAAGATACAAGTGTAGTTATCACTGTTACCTTACATGTTACAGCTGTAGTTTTTGATGAAAACACAGGTGCTGTAAGCTCAGATACTTCACTGCTGGAACCTTCACAGAAGGTGGAGGTATATGGTAATTATGATGCTTCTACACTGACTTTAGAGGCTATTAGTGTAAAAATCGAGAAAACATCTTCCTCTGAACATATGGCAGAAGTGGAAGGCTTCATACAGTCAATAAATGGAACAACTATTGTAGTAGACGTAAAAGAGGCAGAACACTTTGTGCCCATCTCTAACACAATCACCGTGAATGTATCAAGTGCCAAATTTATTAAGGGCAGTATTGAGATATTGGCAGAAGGACAATGGGTTGAAATAAAAGGCACATGGGATGGAGCCGTCTTTACCGCAGTTGTTATTGAGATTGAAGGAGCTCCCTGTGGAGAATGTAATACAAACGCCAATACAAACACAAATACGAATGGAAATCAGAACTGTAATATGAATACTAATAGTAACAACAATGGTTGCATAAACTATGTTGAGATTAAAGGAACAGTACAGACTGTTAATACAAATACCATTATAGTATCAATAACAGAAGCTGAACACTTTGTGCCCCCTTCAAACACTATTGAGATAGATATTTCTACTGCCTGGTTTAAACACTGCAGCAGTAATGACCTGGCTCCAGGAGTGACTGTAGAGGTAAAGGGCATATGGAATGGTTCTATAATTATAGCAACTGTTGTTGAAATTGAATGGGAAAGCAGTTAAAATCTGGAAGACACCCTGGTCACCTAAGGGTGTCTCTCTTTTTTTCTTTCTCTTAATTACTGGAGCAATTCTTTTTACTGTCCAATTCACTGTACCTTGGTTAATAGGCTTTGATGGCTATTTTCATATAAAGTACAGCTATCTATTAAGTAAAACCGGTTTTATAGAATCTCTACCATATCTTCAATTCACAATACACAAAGAATATTTCAGAGACCATCACCTTCTGTTTCATTATCTTCTTATACCTTTCACTTTCGGCGAAGACCTTATAAATGGTGGGAAAATAGCAGCCTTGTTTTTCTCTATACTTCCATCACTTGCTATGTATCTTCTGTTTCAGTACTCAGGTATCAGATTCCCCTCAGTATGGGTTATCAGTGCATTGCTTTCCTCGCAACCTTTTCTTTATAGAGTATCACTGCTGAGAGTACACACTCTCTCGCTGGCCTTTCTGATAATAATACTGCTCTGTCATGTAAAGAGAAAAAACCTTCTTATTTTGGTTGTTTCCATACTGTTTGTATGGCTCTATGATGCCTTTCCTTTAATCCTGCTGATATCGGGAGTATATACCTTTTCTGTCTGGATAATTGACCGAAGATTAGAATGGAGGCCTATGCTATTTACATCTATAAGCATTATTATTGCCTTAGTGATAAATCCTTATTTTCCTGAAAATATAACCTCTTTCTTTTATAATATTTATAGGACCCTTTTTCTTAAAACTCCTGACATACAACTGGGTATTGAATGGAAGCCTTATGATACATGGTCATTATTGACAAACTCACTACCTGTGTTTATAGTATTTCTTGTGGGTATTCTATCAATCCCTCTATCAAAAAGACTCTCTCCAGAAGCTTATGCCTCTTTAATCATAAGTATAGTTTTTCTCCTCTTAACTATGAAATCCCGTAGATTTATTGAATACTGGCCGCCTTTTGTATTCATTAGTACTGCCTTAATCGTTGGTAAAAATCTGAAGGCAAGATATTTGGTAGTTACAGGTCTGTTACTTTTGCCCCTGCTCTGGTACAATTTAAAAGAGACAAAAATGGAGATAAAAAAGTCCATCAATCCAAAGACTTATGAAAGAGCTGCATCATGGCTTGAAGAACACACCTCTGAAGGCGAGATTGTCTTTAATGCTGATTGGGATGATTTTCCTTTTCTATTCTTCTATAATCACAAAAATTACTACATTGTTGGCCTTGACCCAATGTATATGTATTCCTATGATAAGGAGCTCTATCTCTTATACAAATCTATAACAAGAGGTAAAATAGAGCAGCCAGCAAAGATAATAAAGGAAAAGTTTCATTCCAGGTTTGTATTTCTCGATAGAGTTCATCTTTCTTTTTATAAACAGTTAATAAATGATCCCTATGCCAAGAAGGTTTATGAAGACAGAAACAGCATAGTGTTTGAACTCCTATAAGGTATACTCAAAACATGTATTATCATTCGAGTTTAGTATAGGTTTATTTTTATGTTTAAATAATAATATAAGGTGTAAGAGATGCTTTTTGGAGGTATATGTTTTATTACTGACAGAAGGCTTTCTGCACTCAGTATTGAGGATACTGTTAAGGCTGTGCTTGATGCAGGAGTAAAGTGGGTCCAGTACAGGGAAAAGGAGCTTACAAGGAGAGAGATATACCTTACTGCAGAGAGACTGAGAAGGATTACTCAGGAATATGGAGCTGTCTTTATAATTAATGATCATGCGGACATAGCCCTTTCTGTTGGTGCAGATGGAGTACATCTTGGACAGGACGATCTTCCACTAAAGGAAGCGAGAAAGGTAATGAAGGACAAGATAATAGGCATATCCACTCATGACCTTGAGCAGGCAAAAGAGGCTGAAGAAGGCGGGGCTGAGTATATAGGGTTTGGTCCTGTCTTTTCCACTTCAACAAAGAAGGCTGCTGGTACACCACGGGGGATTGAGGTCCTTAAAAAGGTAACAGATGCGGTAAGTATACCTGTTGTTGCCATTGGTGGAATAAAACTGGACAACCTTGAAGAGGTTATAAAGGCAGGAGCAGAGGCTGTGGCTGTAGCCTCGGGAATACTTACCTCAGATAACATATACAGGACTGCCAGGGAATTTGTTAAAATAGTTAATAAATACTCTACATGAAAGTGAGTGCTTAGGAATATGGCAAAACGATACAACTCCTTTGGAGTATACTTAAAAGGACTTTTTGGTGAGAGAGTCTATAAGGTGAATGTAGATGCGGGCTTCACATGCCCCAACAGGGATGGTACAGTGGGATATGGAGGTTGTATATACTGCAACAATGACAGTTTTCGGCCTTCTTCCTGCCGAGCAGTAAGACCACTTAAGGAACAGATCCAGGAAGGGATCAAATATCTCAGCAAAAGATATGGTGCCAAAAAGTTTATTGTATATTTTCAGCCCTACACAAACACCTATGCACCTGTTGAAAGGTTAGAGGCGCTGTATAAAGAAGCTCTTTCAGAGCCTTCTGTGATTGGTCTGGCCATCGGGACACGGCCTGACTGTGTGGATGAAGAAAAGATAAGGCTTCTTGAGAATCTGGCAAAAGATTACTTCATACTTGTTGAGTACGGTCTTCAGTCCATCTATGACAGAACACTCAGGTTTATAAACAGAGGGCATGATTATGCCACATTTGTCAGAACTGTGGAGATGACTCATGGAAGAGGGATAAAGATTGGTGCCCATATCATTGTGGGATTCCCTACAGAGACTGAGGAAGAGATGCTGCATATGGCTGACGTTGTTTCTGAGTTGCCTATAGAATTCTTGAAAATACATCAGCTACAGGTTATAAAACATACAGCCCTTGAAAAATATTACAATACTCATCCCTTCCACATCTTTGACTACAGTGAGTATTTAGACTTTCTGGCAAGATTTCTTGAGAGACTCTCTCCCGAGATAGTCATACAGAGACTATTCGCCACAGCACCAGACAGTATACTTGTAGCTCCTAAGTGGGGTAAGAGCAAACAGGAGATACTTAGAGATATTGAAAGATATCTTGAAGAAAAAGGAATCTATCAAGGTAGGCTCTATAGACGGAGTCTTGTTAAATGTCTACAGGGTTGATAATAGTCTAATGCCTGCATAATAACAACAACACTCATTGTCAAGGTCATTGATAAATAGCCTCTCCTCTCCATCTTCAAATAGTATCTTTACAAAACAAAACCCCCCTTCCAGGCTGGAATGCCTCTCTTCAATAACTACCCCCTCCCCCCAGTAATGATATCTTATATGTCTTACCCTGTCTCCAACTCTAAGATACAACCTTGGCCGCATTTTTAATTATAACCAAAAATGCTCTAAGAATTCTTCCTATCAAGCCCTTCCTTTAATCTTGTAATAAACTGGACCACCTCTTTATTATTGCTCTTAAAAGAGATGCGATTCACAATCAATCTTGCTGTTGATTCAAGAATCGTCTCTACCTCCTTTAACTTGTTTGCCCTCAGGGTGTTGCCTGTAGAGACAAGATCTACAATAAGATCTGCGATACCAGCATGAGGAGCAAGCTCTACTGAGCCATAGAGTTTAATTATCTCAAACTGTACTGCTTTCTGTGAGAAAAACTTCTCTGTGATATTGGGATATTTTGTTGCAATTCTTAGATAACCCTTCTGGTAACATTTACCTTCTCTGTCTTCAGATTCTGCAACCACAATCCTGCAATAACCAAATCCAAGGTCAAGCATCTCATAGACATCGGCAGGTTCTTCAACCAGGATATCCTTACCAACAATTCCGAGATCTGCACCTCCATTCTCTACAAAGGTAGGGACATCCTTTGCCCTGATTATAAGTACTCTTAAAGATTTATCAGTTGAGTAATGGATTAATCTTCTTGAGCTGATGAGGTCCTCTTTAAACTCTACTCCGAGGTTATGAAGCAGATTAAGACTCTCCTCTATTAATCTCCCCTTTGATATGGCGATGGTAAGCATTATATTCTGACTCTTTCTATATCCGCACCAACAGCACGGAGTTTTTCTTCTATCTTCTCATAACCTCTATCAAGGTGGTAAACTCTGTCGACTATGGTTTCTCCTTCTGCCACAAGTGCAGCAATAACCAGCGAGGCACTCGCTCTGAGGTCTGTGGCCATCAGCGGAGCCCCCTTTAGTTTCTCCTTCCCCCTTACTGTAGCTGTTGAGCCCTCTACAATTATATCAGCTCCCATCCTTCTTAGCTCCGCTACATGCATAAACCGATTCTCAAATATTGTCTCTCTTATTATACTTGTTCCTTCTGCCACAGACATAAGGGCCATAAACTGGGCTTGCATATCTGTGGGGAAGCCTGGATACGGCATTGTCTTAATATTACTTGCTCTTGGTCTGTCATCCGCCCTTACAAAGATCTTATCCTTCTCTGTCTTTATCTCTACACCGGTCTCCCTCAGTTTAGCTATAACAGCCTCTAAGTGTTCAGGCTTTACGCCTTCTATAAGTGCTTCACCCCTTGTTATAGCCACCGCAGTAATATATGTTGCAGCCTCAATCCTGTCAGGGATGACGGTATGAGCAAGGGGACGGAGTTCTTCCACTCCTTCAATCTCAATGAGATCTGTGCCAGCACCTTTTATCCTTGCCCCCATCCTGTTTAGTGCCTCTGCAAGGTTAACCACTTCTGGTTCCTTTGCTGCATTTTCTATCCGGGTAGTCCCTTTTGCAAGGGTAGCTGCCATCATTAGATTCTCTGTACCTGTAACAGTAGGGATATCCAGATAGATATCGGTCCCTTGAAGTCTTTTAGCCTTTGCCTTTACATATCCGAATTCAAGAGTTATCTCAACCCCCATTTTCTGAAGACCTTCCAGATGGAGGTTTATTGGTCTTGCCCCAATAGCACATCCGCCTGGAAGAGAAACCTCAGCCATGCCATAACGGGCTATCAGGGGGCCAAGTACTAAAACAGAGGCCCTCATGGTCCTTACAAGTTCATAGGGAGCCTTAAATTCTTTTAATGAAGAGGTATTTATCTCTAAAACACTATCTTTGAGAGAGTATTCCGCACCAAGGGTAGCAAGAAGGTTCCCCATTGTATGCACATCTCTCAGATCTGGCACATTGGTAAGTCTATGGGTGTCTGGACAAAGCAGTGTTGCTGCCATAAGAGGCAGTGTCGCATTCTTAGAACCTGAGATATTAATCTTTCCCTCAAGTCTTCTGCCTCCTTTTATAATAAGCCTATCCATCCTTATCCCTTCCTTAGGATTATAACCCGCTCTATCCCTGAAAGGTCTTTGATAATCCTTACAGGAGAAAAGCCCTTGTTCTTAGCCATCTCTGAAACTATATATGACTGGCCTATACCGAGTTCAAACACAAGATGTCCTTTCTGTTTAAGAAAATCTCCTGCATTCTGAAGGATTCTTCTGTAAAACTCCAATCCATCACTGCCTGCATAGAGTGACTCAAGTGGTTCATAGAGTCTTATCTCTGGAGGTAGCTCCCCTATTTCTGTACTCTTTACATAGGGAGGATTCGATACAATAAGGTCAAATCTCTTATCTCTTACAGGCCCAAAAAGGTCTCCTCTGTAGAATTTCACATTCATCACCCTATTTATTGATGCATTTGCCAGAGCAGTCCTGATTGCCTCCTCTGATATATCCACTCCATACACAATTGTATCTGGTAAATGTTGTGCCAAACAAAGGGCTATACAACCAGTACCTGTACAAAGGTCTAAAATTAATGATCTCTGAAGTCCTTCCTCTTTGACAAGTCTTAATGTCTCTTCCACAATGGTCTCTGTTTCAGGTCTTGGTATAAACACGCCAGGGGGGGTAAATATCTTCAATCCAAAAAACTCAGTATATCCAGTGAGATACTGAAGAGGGACTCTCTTAAGTCTTTTCTTCAAAAGAAACTTTATCTTCTTAAGTAGAGGTTTCTCTAAGAATGGGTTATCTCTGTATAAAATAGTTCTCCCTATATTTGCTCCGTTAAGCAGTAGCTCCTCTGCCTCTTTGAAGGGTTCTTCAAAGCCTGCTGTCTCCAGTGTTGAAGAAAGAGCCCTGAGAAGTGTTGTTGCATTGCTCATGCTACCTTTTTAAGTTCCTCAGTCTGAAAATGGGTAATAAGGGCATCAATCAGCTCATCCAGGTCTCCTTCCAGTATCTCAGGTAGCTTCTTCAAAGTAAGACCAATTCTATGGTCAGTCACTCTATTTTGGGGGAAATTATAAGTCCTTATTCTTTCGCTTCTGTCACCTGTTCCTACTTGAGACCTTCGTGCCTCTGTAAGCTCTTTCTGCTGCTCAGCTATCTTCATCTCATAGAGCCTTGCTCTTAAGACCTTCATTGCCTTTTCTCTGTTTTTGTGTTGTGATCTTTCATCCTGACACTGCACCACAATACCAGTAGGAATATGGGTGATCCTCACAGCAGAGGAGACTTTATTAACATGCTGCCCTCCTGCACCTGAAGCCCTATAAGTATCAATCCTCAAGTCTTTTTCATCTATCTTTATATCCACCTCTTCTGCCTCTGGTAGAATAGCCACTGTTGCTGCTGAGGTATGAATCCTTCCAGATGTCTCTGTTACAGGTACCCTCTGTACTCTATGGACACCGCTTTCATATTTAAGTCTGCTATATGCACCTTTGCCCTGTACAGAGGCTATTATCTCTTTAAATCCTCCAAGCCCTGTGGGACTCGAATCAATTACTTCCACTTTCCAACCCATTCTCTCTGCATATTTACTATACATTCTAAAAAGATCAGCAGCAAAAAGGGCTGCCTCTTCTCCTCCTGTGCCAGCCCTTATCTCAAGAATAACATTTTTGTTGTCTCTGGGGTCCTTGGGTAAAAGAAGAATCTTCAACTCCTTCTCTATCTCAGGAAGTCTCTCTTTAAGGAACTCAAGTTCTTCACGGGCAAGGGTCTTCAGCTCCTCATCCGTTCCACTGAGTATCTCCTCAGCCTCCTCAATCCCCTTAACAACCTCCTTATACTCTCTGAATTTCTGTACAATCGGCTCTATCTCTGCCTGCTCCTTAGAGAGCTTTGTATAGAGATTCTTGTCTTTAAATATCTCAGGATCAGATAGTTGCCTCTCAATCTCTCTGTATCGTTCCTCTACAGCAGCAAGCTTCTCTATCATTTCCTTCTTCACAGCACCTCCTTCAATGCCAGAATAGCGATCTCTAACTGATCCTTGTTAGGCTCTCTTGTAGTAAACCTCTGAAGCATGAGTCCAGGCATTATCAAAGGCTTCAGTATTAGACTTTCTCTCTTTCTTGCAGAAATCCTCAGCAGCTCATAAGATACACCGGCCACTACAGGTATAAGCAGGACCCTTGATAGAAACTTTGCTGTAAGAGACCACTCTGTTGGTATAAAAGAGAAAATTAGTATACTACACAGCATTACAAGAAGTAGAAAGCTTGTACCACATCTTGGATGTTGTGCACTGTAAAAGAATGCATACTCAACCCGAAGTGGTTTACCCTCTTCATATGTATGAATAACCTTATGCTCTGCACCGTGGTATTCAAATACTCTTCTCATCTCTCTCCAGAGACCTATTACAATGATATATGATATAAAAATAGCAATTCTCAAAAAACCTTCAATTAGATTAAAAATAAAGGCATTTTCATCAATTAAAGGAATAAAATAACCTATACCTTTTGTTATATAAAGAGGTATAAAAAGAAATAGTCCCATTCCGAGTACAAAGGCTACCAGAAAGGTGAGGGCCATAGCCACTGTCCCTATCTCTTCCTCCTCCTCATATGCCTTCTGTGCAGAGAAATTTATTGCCTTAAGGCCCAAGACAATTGACTGCACAAGCACACTGCTACCCCTTATAAGGGGTAGTCTGAAAAAGAGGGGCAATTTTTTTAAAGGTGCTCTAAATCTATGGATTCTCCCATCTGCTCCCCTTACTACAACACCCCAGTGTTCAGGGGAACGCATCATCACTCCTTCAATTACTGCCTGTCCACCAACCTTCTTTCTCTCAACAAAAAAAGATGCCCATAGGGGCATACGAAAAATAAAAGCAGAAAGGTTTTTCAGCTTATTTACTGTTTTTTTCTTGGAATTTGGCATACCTTCTCTTGAACTTCTCAACCCTTCCCTCACTATCTACAAGCTTTTGTTTTCCTGTAAAGAAAGGGTGACACTTCGAACAGATATCGATCTGTATCTTTGGTTTTGTTGATCTTGTAATGAAACTCTCTCCACAGGCACAGATAACCTGAGTTTCTACATACTTTGGATGGATCTTCTCCTTCATCAAGATACCTCCTCTCATTATTCAGAAATTCTGTAGCCAAGCCTCTGAACTGTATCAGAAACCAGCTTCCTCACTCTATCTTCATTAAGTACCTCTTCATCAAAATCTATCCTTATACCTCCATCTACTACATCCACTGATAAAACACCTTCCATCGAGCCAATAAACTTTCTAACCGCTTTAACACACTCATAACAGAACATATTCTCTACTCTGAGCTTTACTGAAGCCATGTATATATTATTTTAGTAAAAAACTGTGGAAAATAACAATGATTTATAGGATAATATATTACATGAAGGATGAAAACTTACTTCTCGATGTTCGTCTACTAAGTGATGCGATCATTGAGTTGAATATATCACGCCGTAATGTGGCTATTTACCCAAAAGACCATCCTGCGGTAGAGAACTCTCTTCGCCGTGCCTATGAACGCCTACAGAGACTCTTTGAACTAAGATCAGAGATTACGATTGCCATTGCAAAAGACACTATCATTGTGGATGAACACTATCTTGACAAGAAAAATCCAGTATTTAGAGAGTTTGCATTACATCTAAGTAGACTCAATATTGCATATGTTACCTTTCTGAAAGGGCTGAGTATTGATGAATTGTATAGATTTCATAAGCTCATTTCAGAGAAAGAAGAAAACCTCCAGGAAAAGCTAAAGGAAGATGAGATAACTCATATCAGAGTGGGCTTTGTTGACTACAGTGCCTTTGTATTTGAAGAGGGCAAAAAAGAAAGGGACAAAAGTGGAGGTAAACTACTGGAAAAGTATATATATGGTCTTATGACAGGAACTCTCCGTATAAAAGATATTCAAGACAAGCTCCAGGAGATACCTCCTACAGATGTTGCAAGGATAATAAATAAAATCTCTGCTGACAGAATAAAGGAAGAGGCTTATGAGGAGGTAATAACATCCTACCTTAGAAGAACATCAGAAGGGTCCTTCTCTGCAGAAGGCATCAAAAAATTAATGGAAGTGATAAAATCTCTCCGGCCCGACCTAAAGAAGCAGTTTCTGTCTTCCACAGTAAAATATACATCAAATAAAGTAGATCAGATGAGCAATACATTAAGAGAAATGTCTGTAGACAGAGTAGTTGAGATGATCACCCTCCTGAATGAAGAAGGCATTGTTATACCAGAGACATTAAAGAATCTCTTAAATGAATTTGCCAAATGTATTCCTGAAGAGTTTGGCGCATTGGAAATTGGGGAAAAAGGTTTATTTATCGATGATTTCTTTATCCCAAGAGATTTAAGAGATATGATGAGAGAGGAGCAATTTGGCCGATTTGTGTCAGACACCTATCATAAAGAGATAAAAAAGATTCTTGAGACTGATGTCTCTCAATTAAAAGATACTGAGTATAAAGACCTAAAAGATGAGTTTTCTGATGAAAAGATTGAAGAACAGTACTTTTATGTTTTACTTGATCTCATTTCATCAAAAATACTATCTGAAAATGATTATAAGTTCCTAACAGATAAATTAAAAGAACTCTCTGAAATTTTTATTGAAACAGGCAGATATAAAGAGATTCTAAAATTTATTGAGACTATAGAAAGAAATTTATCCCTCAATACATTTCCTCAGGTCACCTCTTCAATTCTAAATTTTATCCATTCGGAGAAATTTATTTTATCTATAATTGATTCCTTAAGGATTATGGGGCGACAAGCCAGAGAGGATGCCTTCAAACTGGTTGAGTATTATGGCGAAGAGATTATACCTGCACTTTATGATGCACTCATTGAAGAAGAATCAAAAAGTGTAAGAAGATTCCTCTTGAGCATAATAACCCAGTTGGGGCCTTCTGCAATACCCGAAGCAATTAAGCGACTGGGGGATAATCGGTGGTATGTGAAGAGGAATATGCTCTATATTATGAATGAGTGTGGAGGAGAAGATATAATTCCCCATGTGAGGAACTATTGTCACCATGAGAATATAAAGGTCAGAACAGAAGCACTTAAATGTCTTCTAAAGTTCAAAGATCGATATGCAATAGAGACACTGAGAGAGTCGATTAATTCAGACAACATAGAAGTGTCTGAACAAGCAATATTTTTGGCAGGGACCTTCCGTCTTAAGGAATTAATTCCTGATCTACTAAAGAAACTGGGGAAGAGAGGGCTGACTGGAGCAGACTTTCATGATAAGATACCTATAATCAGGGCCCTTGGTGAGATAGGAGACCCCAGGGTACTGGGTGAGTTAAGAAATATTCTCTCAATGAAGAGTATTATCTATAGGGGAGCCATAGAAAAACTGAAAGAAGAAATATATAAAACCCTTAAAAACTATCCCTATTCAGATATAAAAGACTTGGTTGAAGCTGGACTAAAATCAAAAAATGAAGTGATAAAAAGGGAATCGATGAAAATAAAAAGCATGTATCAGAGATGAGGTAGAGGAGATGAATACAGCAACAGCCTTTATAAATTCTCTTATGGCTGCAATATCAAATTGTTCCCTCTACAAAAGTGATCATCCTTCAGTAGACAGTTATGTAAAGAAGGCCTTTGGGCTACTGACTCAATTTTTTGATAAAGGAGAAACTCTTGAGATATTGATTATAGAAGATGAGCTTGTAATAAATAAAAATCCTATTAAGAATGGAGGTCTACATATTGCAGGTTTTATAAAGAGAATGAAGAGAAAGGGAATCTCACGGATAGATTTTGTTAAAGGCATAAGCATTTCAGAACTAAAGGCACTGGTTGTAGACCTCGCTGAGCAAGCCCGTGAAGTCAAAGCCTATCCTCATATAAAGACAGGCATAATAGACGTAAGTCTTACAGACAGAGCAGAAGAGGCTCTTGATGAAGAAACCTTTAATGGTGTTGCCTCAACCCAAGTAGAACATCTAAGAGAGATATACAATGATGTCTCTTTATTTAAACCCATAAATATTGCAGGACTAGAAGAGATAGTGATTAATTTTCTAATCACCCTGAGGAGGGAGGCTTATATATTACGGCTTCTAAGCCCAGTCAGATCTTACAGTGAGTATACGTATACCCATGCTACAAATGTAGCAATACTCTCAATGTTTCAGGCTGAATCTCTTGGATTCAGTGGAAAACTGCTGCACGAGATCGGAATTGCAGCTCTTCTGCATGATGTGGGCAAACTGTTTGTATCACAAGAGGTTCTGGAAAAAAGGGGTAGACTTGAAAAGCCGGAATTTGAAGAGATCAAGAAACACCCAATTTATGGAGCAAACTATCTTTCCAGAATAGAAGGACTTACTCCTCTGGCAACTATTGTCGCATTGGAACATCATTTGAAGTACGATGGCTCTGGATACCCTACTATAAATAGAAAACAGCATCTCTGCAGCCAGATAGTTGCAATATCAGATTTTTTTGACGCCTTAAGGAGTATAAGACCCTACAGGAGGGCTTTAGAGGCTAAAGAGATTCTGGCCATGATGAAAACAAGGGCTTCCAAGGATTTCAACCCCTTCTTATTAGACAATTTCTCAAAAATCCTCCTAATGACCCTAAGAAGAAAATAATTTAGAAACTGGAAAATAATTGCTGAAGAAGGACATTGGATGCTATAATATAAATCTTTGATGGCTAAAATCCTTGAGAAAGGAGGTGAAGAAAGGTTGTATTTTGTCTCGGTGGATATGGACAAATGCGAGGGCTGTGAAGAATGTGTAAATATCTGTCCTCAAGAGGTATTTGAGATGAATGATGGAAAATCAAATCCTGCCAACTCTTCAGAATGTCTCTATTGCGAAAGCTGCCTCGGTGTGTGTCCCACAGATGCAATCACAATAACAGAGATTTAAGAAAAAAAGAGGCTCACTGAGCCTCTTTTTTTCTATTATATAAATTTTATTAATCAACTACTTCTTCTGGATATAAATCTCCCAATATCCTTTGTCTTCAAGTTTTACCACTTCAACAGGATACCCCTGTTTTTCACAGAAACGGGGGATTGTATCTTCTGCTGAAGCAGGAGCATCAGTAAGCACTTTCAGCACATCACCACTTTCTAACTTCTGAAGAGCCTTCTTAGTCAAAACCAAAGGGTAAGGACATACTCTTCCAAGGACATCAAGTGTCTCTTTGGGTTCCATTGTCTTTAGATCAGCCATCTTATTTACTCCTCCTTACCAATTCTGTTAAGGGACAATGTCCCTTTTTTGCTAATACTAAAAGAACAACACCTGGTCAGCTGTCTCTATCACATTCATGATCTCTGAGAAAGGCACAATCTCTGTGGTCACCTCTCCACCAATCTCTTCTGCATCCATAATTATATCATCCTCAGTAAGACCATATTTCTCAAGGTCCTCTTTACATACAAGCACTTTTAGATCAAGCAAGAGGGCATTCTTGATATGCATCTCCTGGCTAGTTACACCGTACATATCTAACGCCTTCTGATCTTTAAGACAATTAAGAACTCCATCCCCCACAAAGGCGATAACAGGCTCTACACTCTCTCCTTCCTCCAGATGAATCTCTACAGTCTGACTCGCAATGGCATGAGTGAGGGCAAGTCTCGATGTCTCTGACTTATAAGGAAGTTTTTCAATTATAAAAGCATATTTTTTGACTGCCATTATTCACCTCCTATATGTATAACTCTATCCGCATTATACATGCTTGCAAGATACCAGTCCATACTATAAATATTCATCCCTTCTATAATGTCTTCCTTATGAATTCCTCTTGCCTTTCCACATGCCTCACAGAGTGTTATCTGAAACTTCCCTGTCTTGAGTAATTCTTCAATAGTACCGAGAAGATAGGAATAATCTCTGAATTTACTCTGATTCTTTTTACCAAGCATCGTAGCATTACCAGAAAGCCAGAAATCTACTTCATGCCCCTTCTTTACTGCTGCCTCAGCAAGCTTAACGGCAAAGTCCAGTGATAAAGAACCTACAAGTGATGAAAAAGTACCTATGGTTAGTTTACCCATGATATACCTCCTTATAACCAGAGAATCTTTTCATAATCATTGAAGATAAGATCAACAAGACCTTCATAATTAACCACTTTCACCTTCGGATCAACCTTATCATCAGACAATCCCCTTGAAGCCAGATCCTCTGAAAGGGCATAAAACTCTGCCTCCTTTGAAAGAAGAGGAGAGGTTTGACCATTCTTCTTAAGTGTTGCGTGATAAACTCCGTTCTGTACCAATATGATGCCAAACTTCTCTGCCTTTAACCTGTCAAGGATTTCTGGCTCCCTGTACTCATGAACAAATACAGCTAATTTCATCGCCACACACCTCCTTCTTTTTGATTTGAATAAAAGTGGCTTAATTTTATAACAATAAATGAATCTAAAAGTCAACTGTCCAAAAATCTATAATTACTGGATTAAGATAGACATAAATTTGTAAAATCTATAGATCATGTTAGACAATAAGATCTTAGAAAGCTTTTTAGATTATATGACTGTAGAAAGACAGAGAAGTCTTAATACAGTCCAGTCTTATGAAAGAGATCTACGTGCATTCATAGAATTTTTGAAAAAAAGGGATAAAAATATCGCCACCTTTCAAAGAAGCGACATCCTTGACTTCCTTATAGATATGAAAAACAGAAACTACTCTGTATCTTCCATCTCCAGATATCTATCCAGTATTCGTGGTCTCTGTCGTTATATGATACTGGAGGGCTTCCGGAAGGACGATCCTTCAGAGGGTATACAGAACCCTAAAGGATGGCAATCTCTACCTAAGGCACTTACAATTGAAGAAGTTATAAAACTTTTGAATTCTGTAAACAAGGGAGAACTTGCATTAAGAGACCTTGTAATGCTCGAGTTAATGTATGCTTCTGGCCTTAGGGTATCTGAATTGGTGAATCTAAGAATAGAGGATGTTAGTCTTGAGGCTGGATTTCTTAGAATAAAAGGGAAGGGTTCAAGGGAAAGGGTTGTACCTGTGAGTGAACAGACCCTTGTCAAATTAAAGGAGTATCTCAGGCATCTAAGACCTAAACTTCTGAAGCGGGGTGAGTCTCCATATCTGTTTTTATCTAAAAGGGGGCAAAGGTTAACAAGACAACGTTTCTGGCAAACATTGAAACAGTACGGAAGGATCTCTGGTATAGAGGTAACCCCACATGTATTACGCCATTCCTTTGCAACCCATCTACTTGAAGGAGGGGCAGATCTGAGATCTATACAGAAGATGCTTGGACATGCTGATATCTCCACCACACAGATCTATACAAAGGTAACTTCAGAGAGACTAAAAAAGATATATAAAAAATATCATCCAAGGGCTTAGGAGGGTTTATGGCAAGAAAACTTTCACCAGATGATCTTTACAGAAGTTGTGATCCAAAGATATTCACCTTTAAAACTACAGAGGAACTTCCACCTTTTGAAGGAACCATTGGTCAACAGAGGGCTTTGCATGCCATTGACTTTGGCCTGTCTTTACAGTCAAAGGGATTCAATATATATGTCCTTGGTGAGCCAGGCACAGGCAAGACCTCCACAATACGTGCCTTAATAAAAAAGAAGGCTGAGACTGAGCCTGTACCTCCTGACTGGGTATATGTATATAACTTCAAAGACCCGGATAGCCCAATGGCTATATCACTTGAACCAGGCAGGGGCATAGAATTCAAAAAGGATATGGAAGAGTTACTCCATTCTCTGAAGGTGGAAATTCCAAAGGTCTTTGAATCAAAGGAGTATGAGAAACAGAAACAGAAAATACTTGAAGAATTCCAAAAACGACAGAAAGACCTCTTTTCAGCCATAGAGGAAGAAGCTGAATCAAAGGGATTTACCATAAGGAGGTCGATGGGTGGCTTCTTTATCGTACCTGTGAAAAAGACGGGAGAACCATTAACTGAGGAAGAATTTCAGTCATTGGATGAAGAAACCAAAAAGAAAATCGAACAGATAGGTAAACAGTTACAAGAAAAATTGGATGATGTGGTAAGGGCCCTTAAGGCCGGAGAAAAACTTGTCAAGGAACTCTTGAAAAAACTTGAAAGAGAAGTGGCTCTTTCAGTACTGGGTAGTCTGATAGATGAATTAAAAAACAAATATGCTGGTAATGAGAAGCTGATAAACTATCTTGAAGAGGTAAAAGAAGACATTCTAAATAATATTGATGATTTCAAGGCACAGACAGAGGAGAGTTCCCCTCCTCTGCCTTTTATGAAGATGCCCAAACAGGAAGCAAACTTTGCCAGATACTCAGTGAATGTTATAGTAAACAATGCAAATCTAAAGGGAGCACCCTGTATCTTTGAATCAAACCCTACCTATTACAATCTATTTGGAAGAATAGAACATAAATTCCAATACGGGGTAGCTGTAACAGATTTTACAATGATAAAGGCAGGGGCACTTCATAGGGCAAATGGTGGTTATTTAGTGGTAAATGCCCTTGATCTACTAAGAAATCTTTTCTCCTATGATGCCCTTAAAAGGGCCTTGAGGAACAGAGAGGTCAAGATAGAGGATATTTGGGAACAGTATAGGCTTGTTACCACTGCGATGTTGAAACCAGAGCCTATTCCCCTAGATGTGAAGGTAATACTGATTGGTAATCCCTTCATCTATTATCTCCTCTATAATCTTGATGAAGAATACAAAGAACTCTTCAAGGTAAAGGCAGATTTCGACAATATGATGGATCGTAATGAAGAGAATGTTCTTAACTACGCAAGTTTTGTAGCCACTAAATCTAAGGAAGAAGGGTTGCTACCCTTTGATAGCTCAGGTGTTGCAAAAGTGGTAGAGTTTGGTTCAAGACTGGCAGAGCATCAAGGAAAGCTCTCTTCCAGATTCAGTGATATATCAGATCTTATTAGGGAATCACACTACTGGGCTAAAAAAGAAGGGGCAAAAATAGTCTCAGATAAACATGTGAAAAAGGCAATCAATGAGAAGATATACCGACATAACAGAATAGAAGAAAAGTTACAGGAACTGATGGCCGAGGGAACTCTGATAGTGGAAACCTCGGGAGAAAAGGTTGGTCAGATAAACGGACTGGCTGTATTAGACTTGGGAGACTATAGTTTTGGTAAACCCTCGAGAATCACAGCCACTGTCTATACTGGAAAGGCAGGTGTGGTGAATATTGAGAGAGAAAGTAAACTATCTGGGAAAATTCATGAGAAGGCAATACTCATCCTCTCAAATTATCTTGGTAGGATGTATGCAAGGAATAAACCGATCAGCCTGTCCGCATCAATAACATTCGAACAACTCTATGGAATGATAGAAGGTGACAGCGCAACCTGTGCAGAGCTGTATGCATTGCTGAGCGCTATCTCAGGTGTACCTATAAAACAGAATTTTGCAATAACAGGCTCCATGGACCAGAATGGAAATGTCCAACCTATTGGAGGGGTGAATGAAAAGGTTGAAGGGTTTTACTATCTCTGCAAACTGAGAGGACTCGATGGCTCTCATGGAGTAATCATTCCTGAAAGAAACGTGAAAAATCTGATGTTGAGAGAAGAGGTTGTAGAGGCTGTGAAAGAAGGAAAATTTCATATCTATGCCATAAACAGGATAGAAGAAGGAATAGAACTTCTTATGGGCATTCCTGCAGGAGAGCTTCAGCCTGATGGCTCATATCCAGAAGGAACCTTTAATTATCTTGTAGAAAAGAGACTAACAGAAATAAGAGAGGCATTAAAAGAGAAGAAGGATAAAGAGGGAGAAGAGAATAAGAAGTGATAAGAAAGGGTGTATTTCTACTGCAGGCCCTTATTCTCTATATCTTCACATTGCCTGTAGCCATTATGCCTCTCGGATTAGCCCGAATGATTGGGGCAATGATTGGTACAGTGGTATTTCTTCTGTGGCGCTCACGAAGAAAGATAGCTATAGAGAATGTAAAAAGAGCTGTCTCAAAAGGCTATCTTCCAAACAGTACAAATCCTGTTTTAGTAGTAAAACAGACCTTCCAGAATCTCGGTCGTTCATTGGTAGAGATAATAAAGGTCTATCATGGAAGAGGAGAAGAGGTCCTTAAGAATATAAACATCGAGGGAATTGAACATATCAAAAAGGCACAGCAGAAAAACAAAGGTATACTTTTTATAACTGGACACTGTGGCAACTGGGAACTCCTTGCCCTCACAGCCTCTTATAGAGTTGTACCTCTAAGGGTAGTAGCAAGAAGAATCAACAATCCCTACATAAACGCTTTGGTAGAAAGAGTGAGAAAAAGCTACGGAAATAGCATCATTTACAAACATGGAGCTATAAAACAGATACTGTCTACACTGAGGGAGAATAAGGCTGTGGGGATCTTGATTGACCAGAGTGTTGTTCCTTCAGAAGGGATATTGATTGATTTTCTTGGAAGCCCTGCTTGGTCAACAAAGGCACCTGTACTGATAGCAAAGAAGACAGGAGTTCCTGTACTTCCTGTGTTTATACAGAGGAATGGAAAAGGACATACTATAAAGATATATCCTGAAATAGAAGGTCTACAGAATGGGCCTCAAGAGAACAATCTTGTATCAGCAGTCTCTGTATTGCATTCATATATTGAAAAATACATTATAGAGAATCCTTCAGAGTGGTTATGGATTCATAGGAGATGGAAAAAGAGATAAAATTTATAGAGAAGGAGAAAAAATTTTTCATTTTTTAAAAAAAGGTATTGAAATTTAAATCGTTTTTCAATATAATATTTCAAAAACCAAGGAGGAGTGAAGATGAACAAAACAGAACTGGTAGAAGCCATTGCAAAATCAACAGGTCAGACGAAGGCAGAGGTGCAGAAGACAGTAAATGCGCTGTTTGACGCGATCACAAAGGCACTGAAGAAGGGCAACAAGGTAACAATTGTAGGCTTCGGCACTTTTGATGTGGTAAAACTGAAGGCCAGAAAGGGTAGAAACCCTCAAACAGGGGAGGTTATCAAAATCGGGGCGAAGAAGGTTCCTAAATTCAGACCTGGCGCTGTACTCAAGGCAGCTGTGGGGGGTAAGAAGAAGAAGTAGTTAGCTGCTGTTGCGAATAAAAGGGGAAAAAGAGGGGCACCTTTTCATTATGAAAAGGTGCCCCTCTTTTTATGGTTGTTATATATATATATATTTCAATTGTCTTTATACTTTCTGGAGCCACCGAAGGGATTCGAACCCCCGACCCGCTGATTACAAATCAGCTGCTCTACCAGCTGAGCTACGGTGGCTCACAATTGATTTTAAAGGATTTTTTCTACCTGTGTCAACTGCACCGCATTCCTCAAAAATAATCTACACGAAGGGGTCTTGTTTCCTTAGAATTGACAAAATCAAGCACAATTTCTACAATGCTGAACAGGTTTTCCTCAAAGGAATATCCCTTGCAGGAGTGATATTGAGGCAGTAGATGGACAACCATCGCAGAGAAAATAAAAGGCTGGCTATATAAAAAATTCTCTGAATAATCAATTATTAGACGATGAAAGTGTTAATGCATAACCTATCTCCATTAGATAATCCTGCCCCTTTATCTGAAGCATCTCAATAAAAGACTCCACCACAAAGGGATCAAACTGGGTGCCTGCTCCAGCCCGTAGCTCATCTATCACTTTTGAATAGGGAAAAGCCTTTCTATATGGCCTGTCTGTAAGCATGGCATCAAAGGTATCTACCACAGCAAGTATCCTAGCCTTAAGAGATATCTCCTCACCTGCAAGACCATAGGGATACCCCAGTCCATCGTATCTCTCATGATGCTGAATAATGGTTGTTCTCACATCTTCTAATGTCTCAATAGGACTTAGGATCTCCTCCCCTATAAGAGGATGAGACTTTACTATACTGTACTCTGGAGCCGTGAGTTTGCCTTTTTTACTGAGAATCATGGAATCAATTCCTATTTTGCCTATATCATGAAGTATAGCTGCATGTTCAAGAATCTCTAAGTCCTTATAATCCAATCCAATATACTTACCCAACTCTGTAGCTAATATTCTAACCCTTTCTGAGTGTCCCTTTGTGTATCTGTCATTAGCCTCTAAGGCATTAACAAGTGATTGGATAGTAGCAAAGTAATTACTTTTGACCTTCTCATAAAGCCATGCATTCTCTATCGCCACCATGGCCTGATTTGCAAAAGTTGAAAGAATCTCCAATTCATGAGGAGTAAACTCTAAACCTCCTTTTTTATTCTCTACCACAATAGCACCAACAACAGCTCCTCTCATCTTCAGAGGCACAGCCATTGCCGTCTTCTTCGAATCATTATTGATGGAAAGGAATAAAGGGATCCCCTTCTCAAACACCTCTTTATAGATAGATCTAAACTCTACACTTATATCCTCTATCTCTTCAACTCCAAGCCCCTTAGTATATTTAATAAACAGTTCTGTTTTGTTTTCATCCTTAAGGTGTATGGCACTTTTTTCGGCATCCAATAGTTCTGTTGATGTTTTTACTATCAGTTTTACAAGCTCTCTGGATTCAATGATTGTAGTAAGAAGCCTTCCTACTTCATTAATCTTCTTTAGTCTTTCGACCATGTTAGAAAGTTGCACATTCTTATTTCTTATCTCCTTGCTTAATGACATTATTGCTTTGTTAGCACTCTCAACTTCCTTGATCTTGTATTGTAATTGAGTGGTTAGCTCTTCGAGCTTAAACTTATGCTGTAGTTCGGTCTTTATCCTTGAAAGTTCCTTCTCTTTCTTTAAATTCTTATCATACAAAGCCTTTATCTCCTGAACCATATTATTAAAAGATTCTCCCAATCTGCCTAACTCATCCTGTGAGTTTATTTCTACCCTTGCATCCCAGTTGCCTTTCTCTACCTCTTTAATGGTTCTGAGAAATTTACCAAGGGGTTTAATAACAAAAATACTCAATAGAATCCCCAAGAAGAGGGCTATAGACAACAGGGCAAAGATATTTACACTAAGAAGGGTGTTCTTCAAGGTCTTTATAGTCTGCTGATGTCTACTGAAGTCTATAGCTACCTCAATTATGCCATTAATCTTTTCTGAACGATCATGACAACCAAAACACTCTTCTCTGTTGTTTATCACTCTATATCCGTAAAGAAGTCCATCCTTCAGAAAAGGTCTATTTAAACCATTCTTCCCAACCAGAAAAAAGGACCTCGATTTTATTCCTATCTCCTTAACATCATTTGATTTTAAAATCTTTCCTTCCTTCGATAGAATCCTTAATGTCTTTATCTCTTTGTTCTTCCCCAATTCTGATATTATTGACTGTACTTCTGTACTTTCTCCTTTTCTCATTGCAGAGGCAATACTGTTTTCTATTAGAGTCGCAATCATTTCTGCATCATCAAATTTTGCCTGAATAAGCTTGTTCTGCTGTAATTGAACTACCACAAGTGTGGATACCGTGAGTATCAGAAATACTGCAATCAATACAAGAGAGATTATTTTTGTTTTTAACACCATACCTGAATTAATTGTGCAAAAAAGATGCCATTGAGGTATGTACCTCTCTAACTTGCCACTCTAAATAAAAATCCATAATACCTCCTCTTTTACCAATCCCCTCCTGCTTCTATAAGAGACCTCAATGTAGTGATTTTACACAACCTGTTTCAAATCACACAGTTATTCAGGGTTAGAATAAAAAGAAGATGAGCTCGATTTTAAACTTTTTTATTTTTATTATATAAGGTCTTATGGCTTTTGTGGTATAATATTTTTCCAATGAAGATCCTCTTTAACAGTGAAGATATAGAAAGGACTATCAGAAGAATAGCCCATCAGATACTGGAACATAATAAGGGACTTGAAGGACTCTGTCTGGTGGGTATACAATCAGGGGGGGTTACCCTTGCAAGAAGACTCGCGGACAAGATAAAGGAGATCGAAGGGAAAAACATTCCAGTAGGTTCCCTTGATATAGCCTTCTATAGAGATGACCTTGGAATAAGAGAGGACCTTCCAAGGGTGAGAAAGACGGATATACCTTTTGAAGTGAACAACAGGGTAGTTGTTCTTGTTGACGATGTACTGTATACCGGCCGTTCAATAAGGGCTGCCATGGATGCGTTAATGGATATGGGAAGACCTGCAAGGATACAACTGGCTGTTCTGATAGACCGAGGCCACAGGGAATTACCCATAAGGGCAGACTTCATTGGGAAGGAGGTTCCTACCTCGAGAGATGAGACAATAAAGGTGGAACTATCTGAGGAAGAGACATCGGATAGGGTAATACTATACTCTGCAAAGGCTGAATGAGTACATAATGCACAGACATCTGCTAAGCATAAAAGACCTCTCAAGGGAAGATATAGAACTAATACTTGAGACAGCAGAGGGTTTTTCAGATGTCTTAAAGAGAGATATTAAAAAGGTGCCTACCCTGAGAGGCAAGACAGTGGTAAATCTATTCTTTGAGCCCTCCACAAGAACAAGAACCTCTTTTGAACTTGCTGCAAAGAGACTGAGTGCGGATGTAGTGAATTTTTCTGTACCGACCAGTGCTGTGGTTAAAGGTGAAAGTCTCATTGATACAGCCCTTACAATACAGGCTCTCGGAGCCGACTTTGTTGTTATAAGACACTCCTGTTCAGGAGTACCTCATTTACTGTCAAAGCATCTGAAGGCATCTGTTATAAATGCCGGAGATGGTATAAATGAACACCCTACACAGGCACTCCTTGATGCCTTCACCATTAAGAGACATAAAGGCAGATTTGAAGGACTGAAGGTGGCTATTGTGGGAGATATACTCCACAGCCGGGTGGCGAAGTCGAATATCCACTGTTTGAAAAAACTGGGAGCTGAGGTGAGACTCATAGGACCGCCTACTCTGCTGCCTGAGGGGTTCAAGAAAGAAGGTGTGGAACTCTACTACTCTATGGAAGAAGGGTTAAAGGATGTAGACGTGGTGATGATGCTGAGAATACAGCTTGAACGACAGGACAGGGGCTTTTTCCCTTCAAAAAATGAGTATTTTACTCTCTGGGGACTCACACCTGAAAGACTCTCTCTTACAAAAGAAGATGCAATAGTTATGCATCCTGGTCCCATGAACAGGGGTATAGAAATAGATACAGAGGTGGCTGACTCTCCAAGGTCTGTGATCTTAGAGCAGGTTACAAACGGGATAGCTGTCCGTATGGCGGTGCTTTACCAGTTAGGAGGTCAATAATCGTTAAAGATTCTTCCATCAACCATTCTTAGCCTCCGGTCACACATCTGTGCTATCTCTGTATTATGAGTAACAATTAAAAAAGTAATACCTCTGTCTCGGTTCAGTCTTTTGAGTAGTGCAAAGAGTTCTCTTCCCGTGGCAGTGTCTAAATTACCCGTAGGCTCATCAGCAAGTACAACAAGGGGCCTCATCACAAGTGCCCTTGCTACCGCAACCCTCTGTTGTTCACCTCCAGAAAGTTCCCCAGGTCTGTGAGAAACCCTCCCACCAAGCCCAAGAGACTCAAGTAAATCTAAGGCCCTTTCTCTCACTTGTTGATAAGGCTCACCTGCTATCAGGGCAGGCATCATCACATTCTCAAGGGCAGTAAACTCTGGTAGAAGATGATGAAACTGAAAGACAAACCCTATCTTTCTGTTTCTGAACAATGCCAGTGCCCTATCATCAAGTGCAAACACATCAGTACCGTTGTAGAACACCTCACCAGAGGTGGGTCTGTCAAGGGTTCCGAGGATATGTAGCAGCGTGCTCTTACCCACTCCAGAGGTTCCCACAATCGAGACAATCTCACCCCTTTCCACCTCCATATCGATACCCTTTAGTACCTCCAGAGGGCCTGCCTCTGTTTGAAAAACCTTTCTCAAAGCTCTGACCCTGATCAATGCCATTTTATTTCTTTAAAACCTTATCCTTAAGCTTCTCCAATTCCTTTACCCCCTCCTCAATAGCCTTTTTCTGCTCCTTTACCTTGTCTGCCTCTTCTGCTACCTTTTCGCTCTTCTGTTTTATGGTCTTACCAGCCTCCTCTGCCTTTTGTCCAAACCATCTGAAGGGTTTTCCACCCATGGATAGACTTAACACCAACCATACAATAACCACAATCATACTAAGACAGATTAGTCTTTTAAGTAACTTACACATCATTCATACCTTAATGGTTCAACAGGATTCAATTTCGCAGCCTGTAGTGCTGGATAGATGGTTGCCACAAGGCTTATCACAATTGCAGAAAGAGATACCACAACAAAATCAAAAATCTTCATCTTTACTGGTAGATGACTGAGATAGTACACATCTGCAGGAAGCTTTATTATCTCATAGTTATTTATAATATACCCAAGGACATATCCTCCTATAACTCCTATCAGAGTACCTGTAACCCCTATAATAAGGCCTTGAAATACAAATATCCCCATCACTGCAGTATTTGTCGCCCCCATTGTCTTCAGTATAGCAATCTCTCTCTCTTTCTCAATCACATTCATAATCAAAGTGCTCACAATATTAAAGGAGGCAACGAGTATTATCAGGGTGAGTATTACAAACATAGTAAACTTCTCAAGCTTAAGTGCCGAGAAGAGGTTCCGGTTCATCTGCATCCAATCTCTACCATAGAATCCTGGACCAAGGACCTTGGGTATCTCTTCTCTTACTCTGTCTGCCTTGTAAATATCATACAGGGTCACTTCTATTCCGGTCACAGCTCCTGCTGTCCTGAAAAACTCCTGGGCAGCCTTGAGTGATGTTATAGCAAGACTGGCATCATACTCGTACATACCTATCTCAAAAATGCCTGTCACCCTGAATTCTCTAATCCTTGGAACTATCCCGAAGGGACCGGGTTCCTGAACAGGCGAGACCACACGAACTACATCCCCAAGATACACACCAAGAATCGCTGCCAGCTCTGAACCAATAATAAGGGGAGGTTTCTCTGCCCAATCCTTAAGGGTGTCAAAACTTCCTGCCTTTATTCTCTCCTTCAGCACTGTTGTCCTTGCCTCATACTTGGGGTCCACACCTCTAAGATAAACCCCTTGGGCACTTCTGCCCTTGGCAAGCATAACCTGACCAAGGACAAAAGGAGAGACATTTTTTACCTCTGATATATCCTTAATCTTTTCTATCACATCCTCATAGTCTTTTATACCGCCTGTATAACTGAGTACTAAAAGATGTGCATTCACTCCAAGAATCTTATTTTTAAGGTCTTCATGAAAACCACTCATCACAGAAAGTACCACAATAAGGGCAGTAACCCCTAAAGCCACACCACCTATGGAGATAAGGGTATTGAAAGAGATACTTCTGTGTCTCTTCCTGGACCTGAGATACCTAAGCGCTATGAATAACTGATAGGGCAGTCTCACCGTTCTGGCCTGAGCTGTGGGAAGAGTATCACATCTCTGATAGAATGAGAATCAGTAAGGACCATAACGAGTCTGTCAATGCCTATACCTTCACCTGCTGCAGGTGGCATTCCATACTCAAGGGCTCTCAAGAAATCCTCATCCATGAGATGGGCCTCCTTGTCTCCCATTTCCCTGGCCTTCATCTGCTCCATGAATCTCTGTCTCTGGTCTTCAGGATCATTGAGTTCTGTAAAAGCATTAGCAATCTCCCTTGCTGCTATGAACAGCTCAAATCTCTCCACCAGCTCAGGGGCATCCTTCTTTCTCTTTGCCAGGGGAGACAGCTCCACAGGATAATCAATCACAAAAGTGGGCTGGATCAGATAAGGCTCAACTTTTTCTTTAAAGATCTCATCAAGAACTTTTGCAAGTGTAAAAGCATCCTTTACATCAATACCCTCTTTCAGTGCCCACTCTCTGGCCTTCTCATAATCACCGATAACCTCTTCTGGTACTCCGTACATCTTCATCGCCTCAAACATACTGAAACGCTTCCACGGAGGTGTAAAATCCAGCACTTCATCACCATAAGGTATTTTTAAAGTCCCATGGATCTTTTTTACAAGCTCTGTTAACATCTTCTCCGTGAAATCCATCAGAAAGTTATAATCCTTATAGGCTACATAAAATTCAAGCATCGTAAACTCAGGATTGTGCTTCGTGGAAATACCCTCATTACGGAAGTTCTTATTTAACTCAAACACCTTCTCAAAACCACCCACAAGCAGTCTTTTCAGGTACAACTCTGGTGCTATCCTCAGGTACAGATCAATACCCAAAGCATTATGATGGGTCTTGAAAGGCCTGGCGGTCGCCCCTCCAGGGATTGGCTGCATCATTGGAGTCTCAACCTCTATAAAACCCTCCCCCTCAAGAAAGTCCCTTATAAATTTAATAATCTCACTCCTTTTTATGAAAGTCTCCTTTACATGAGGATTAACTATCAGATCAACATATCTCTGTCTATATCTAAGCTCTACATCCCTTAGTCCATGCCACTTCTCAGGCAGAGGTCTTACGGACTTTGTAAGAAAATCAAAGTCCTCAACAAGCAGGGTAAGTTCATTCGTCTTTGTCCTGAAGAGCTTCCCTCTTACACCTATTATATCTCCTATATCAAACTTCTTGACAATACTGTATTTATCCTTAAGAACATCCTTTCTGAAATAAACCTGGATTCTGCCTGTGAAATCCTGCAGATGTGAGAATGCAGCCTTGCCAAAAGACCGCCAGGCGATTATCCTTCCAGCAACCGAGCAAGTAATATTCTCTCTCTCTAATCTCTCGGCATCCCAGTCCTTGAATTGTTCATGGATTTCACTGGCATGGTGTGTGATTTCGTAGGGTCTTCCATAAGGGTCAATACCGAGTCTTCTGAGTTCTTCTAACTTCTTCTTCCTCTGGAGTATAAGCTCATTTATCTCTTCCAAACAAACCTCCTCTTTTGGGCAGTAATAAAGTTAATAATTATAACAGATTAACTAAAGGAGTAACAAAAATTCAGGGAGGAATATTAAAAATACTAAAGCCCACCAGGCTTAAGCCTGGTGGGCAGAACAAACCCTTTTACACCTTGAAAGGATTCATGAAGAGCACAATAAGGACCACGACGAGGGCATAGATACAGAGAGACTCGATCATTGCCAGACCGATTATGAGGGTGGTGGTAATCTTACCTGAAGCGCCAGGATTACGTGCTACGCCCTCACAGGCCCTGCTAAGTCCGATACCCTGACCAATACCTGTACCAAAGGCTGCCAGCCCTATGGCGAGTCCACATCCGAGTACTGCCATAGCATAGTAGTCAATAGCCTTTCCGCCTCCCTCAGCAGCAGCCTCTTCAGCAAATACCAAAGGAGTAACAAAAAGAACCACTGCAAATGTCAGTAACAGGAGGGCAACTGTCCTTTTCATCCCCTTACCTCCTTTCACATATTTTCATTAATGTGCCTCTTCAACGGCACCAGCAAGATACAGACAACTCAAAAGCACAAACACAAATGCCTGCACTATACTGACAAGTACTCCTAATCCCAGTATTGCGACCGGTATAATTGCAGGCGCAAGGATCGCAAGCACTATTAATATAAGGTGCTTTGAGACCATATTACCAAAAAGCCTCACAGACAATGTAAGAGGCCTTGCAAGATGTCCTATAATCTCAATAAAAAACATCATGATCATTAGCGGCAAAGCCGCAGCAGAACGTATAGGCCCAAGAAAGTGATTTATATACTTAAATCCATGGACTCTTAGACCATAATAATGGGTTGCAAAGAACACTGGTATTGCACAGGAAGCAGTAGTATTGATATTTGCAGTGGGGGAATCAAATCCTGGGATAAGACCCATAAAGTTACATAAAAGAATATACATCCCCAGAGTACCAATAAGTGGAAAATGAGCCCTTGCCCAATGATGCCCAATCGTCTCTTCACATAAATTGTAGAGTGCTTCCACTATGGTCTCCACAAAGTTCTGTACACCTCTTGGGACAAGATTCAGAGACTTTCTCACTGCAAGAGATACAACTACAAGAATTCCCATTGCAAGCCATGAATATGTTACAAAGGAAGGAACCCCTGGAATATGTAGTAATACACCACCCTCTTCCACCTTTACCTCCTAAAATAAGATTTTCTATTAACTGGAAATTTAAAGTGTTGTTAGTATTAAAAAACAATTATGGAATTGTCAAGGAAAAATCATTTTATTTTTTTTATAAGGCTATAAGCAGAAATGGGAAGAGAAGATCTCTGGATTTAAACAAAGAGAAGTTCCATCTGTTCCACCTGCTCTCCTGGAAATCTTATAGGATAGTCATTGGTGAAACAGGCATAACAGTAATCGTCTGGATTGGGCACAGAGGCCCTTAGACCATCAAGGCTCAGATAGGCGAGACTGTCTGCTGTAATATACTTTCTTATCTCTTCTACTCTATGCGAAGAAGCTATAAGCTCCCTTCTGGTGGGTGTATCTATCCCATAAAAGCAGGGACCGATTGTCTTGGGAGAACTTATTCTCACATGCACCTCCCTTGCACCTCCTACTTCACGGACCATCTTCACTATTTTTTTACTTGTGGTACCTCTGACGATTGAATCATCAACTACAATAACTCTTTTGCCTCTAAGGATATTCCTCACTGGATTTAGTTTAATCTTCACGCCAAAATGTCTTATACTCTGTTTCGGCTCAATGAATGTCCTACCTACATAGTGGTTTCTTATGAGACCAAGTTCAAAGGGGATACCTGCTTCAGTGGCATATCCTAAGGCTGCGGGCATACCACTGTCTGGCACAGGGATCACTAGATCTGCCTCTACAGGCCTCTCCTTTGCGAGATTTCTACCAAGGCTCTTTCTCACCTCATTCACATTTATGCCTCCAAAGATAAAACTATCAGGCCTTGCGAAATAAATAAACTCGAAGATACAGTACGCCTTCTTATGACTATGTAAAGCCTTCAGAGACTCAACCCCATCCTCACTTATCACAACCATCTCACCAGGCTCAATATCCCGTATATACTCTGCTCCGATCAGATCAAATGCACAGGTCTCAGAAGAGACTACATAGGCGCCATCAAAACTCCCGAGGCAGAGTGGTCTGACACCATAAGGGTCTCTGACTGCTATCAACTCCTTTTCTCTGAGTACCAGGAGACTGAAGGCACCTGCGACTTGGCTGAGGGCATCAATAAGCCTCGCCTTAAATGTATCTGCCCTGGAATGAGCAGTAAGATGTACTATTACCTCACTGTCAGCAGTAGACTGGAATATAGCACCCTCTCTCTCGAGTTGCTCCCTCAGTTCAGTCGCATTCACAAGATTGCCATTATGGGCAACCGCTATAGAACCCAAAGAGAAGGTTGCCAGAAGTGGCTGGACATTTTTTAAAGAGCTACCTCCGGCTGTAGAGTATCTATTATGTCCAATAGCTGCAAAACCTGGAAGCTTTCTTAGTCTCTTATCAGAGAATATATCTGCTACAAGACCTGTAGACTTCTCAATATAGAGCTGTTTTCCATCTGTGGAGCATATCCCTGCACCTTCCTGGCCTCTGTGTTGGAGGGCGTAAAGACCGAGGTATGTAAGGTTGGCTGCCTCTGGATGTCCAAAGACCCCGAAGACCCCACATTCTTCTCTTATTTCATAAAAAAGCCTATCTTCTGCCAGAGTACTCAAGGCAGATACACTTTCCAGGAGGGCACTTATCAGTCAACCCCACCAGTAAGAACATCTATAATAGTATATTTTAACATTTATTTATTTCTAAATGGTATTCATGGAATATTGAGACTCTCAAGAATACCATAAACAGCCTTAAGAGCCACTGAATCCTCAGGCAGATGGAAGACCGGTTTACCCTTCATGTCAAACTCAAAGACCACTTTATCATCAGGAACAGTGCCAGCAACAGTAAGACCAAGCTCTTCAGCAAAACTGCTGAGTTCTTCTGCTTCTTCACCTGTTACCCTATTTATTATAAGAGCCCTCTCTTTTATATCCAATTCGAGCTCATCCACAAGACGGTTTATCCTGTCAGCGGTTTTTATACCCTTCACAGTAGGATCAGATATTATAAGAAGAAGATTCACTCGATGGGTGGTTCTCCTGCTGAGATGTTCCATTCCTGCTTCATTGTCTATCACCACATAGGGATACTTTTCAGAGAGATAATCAGTATATTTTCTGATAATATTATTGGCTGCACAGTAGCAACCAGGCCCTTCAGGTCTGCCCATTACAAGGAGGTCAAATCCCTCAGACTCTACAAGGGCCTGATGGACCTGATACTCTAAGAACTCTTCCATACTCAATCCACCTGGTCTGTTGTCTCCTTCTCGTATAGTCTTTAAAGACTGCTCCCTCAACCTTCCTACAGTGGTGTGTACCTGTACGCCAAGTGCTTCATTCAGACAGGCATTACTGTCTGCATCAACTGCAAGCACTGGACCTCCACGAAACTGAAGCAGATACCTCACTGTCAAAGCAGCTATGGATGTCTTGCCTGTTCCTCCCTTCCCTGCAAAAGCTATGATGTATGGCATCCTTATCTCCTCAATGTAGTAATAGTACCACAAAATGTATAAAGTAAGAAACCACTGGAAGGTGACCCCTTTGGCTTGATTTTGTTTTGATATTTTAATTACATTAATAATTTATATAAAAACTCTGGAGGAGGGTTTAAGGATGTTAAAGAAAAAAGAAAGATACATTGTGGCTGTGGTAGGTGCTACTGGAGCAGTTGGAGAGGAGATGGTATCAATCCTTGAGGAGAGAAACTTTCCTGTAGAAGAACTGAGGCTTTTTGCCTCAGAAAGGTCTGAAGGCAAAAAGATGGACTTCAAGGGAGACTCTCTTACAATACATAAACTAACTGAGGAATCTTTTAAGGGAGTGGACATCGCACTGTTTTCAGCAGGAGCAGAAAGATCAAGACATTTTGCCCCTGTGGCAGTGAGAGAGGGGTGTGTGGTTGTTGACAACTCCTCTGCCTGGAGAATGGACCCAGATGTACCTCTGGTTGTCCCTGAAGTCAATCCCCAAGACCTAAGTTGGCACAAAGGCATAATAGCAAACCCAAACTGCTCCACTATCCAGATGGTGGTCGCACTCAAGCCTCTGCATGATGAGGCAAAGATCAAGAGGGTGGTGGTTACCACCTTCCAGTCTGTCTCTGGTACCGGCAAAAAGGCTATGGATGAGCTTCTGAAGCAGACTACTGATCTGCTTAATTTCAGAGAGATACAATGCAATGTCTATCCTTACCAGATAGCCTTTAATGTGTTACCACACATAGACAAGTTTATGGATAATGGATATACTAAGGAAGAGATGAAGATGGTGAATGAAACTAAGAAGATTATGGGAGACGACTCAATAAGGGTTACTGCCACCACTGTGAGAGTGCCTGTCTTTAGAGGTCATTCAGAGAGTATAAATATTGAGACTGAGAAAAAACTCACAGCCAACGAGGCGAGGGCACTGCTTGCAGCCTTTCCAGGCATTGTGGTATTTGATGCACCTGACAAAAATGTCTATCCTTTGCCTGTTGATGTTGCTGGCAAGGATGAGGTCTATGTAGGTAGAATCAGGGAGGACGAGTCTATTGAGAATGGACTCAATATGTGGGTTGTTGCTGACAACCTCCGCAAAGGAGCTGCACTTAATACTATACAAATAGCAGAAAAACTGATAGAGATGGCATAATCACTCCTCTGGTTTTAGTATAATCACACTAAGTGGAGGAAGGGTGAGTTCTAAGGAGAAAGGTCGGTTGTGGGCCTCTTTCTCTTTTGCCAGAACTCCTCCAAGGTTCCCCAAGTTACTACCTCCGTAGAGTTCAGAATCGCTATTGAGAACCTCTCTGTAATAACCTCCCCTCGGAACTCCTACTGTATAGTTGAATCTCGGAACAGGGGTGAAATTACAGACAAAGAGAAGGAAGTTGTCAGGATGCTTGGCCTTTCTGATAAATGATATCACACTTTGGTCCGCATCATAAAAGTCAATCCACTCAAATCCTTCTGATGTAAAGTCAACTTCGTAGAGGGCAGGCTCTGATTGATAAAGAAGGTTCAGGTCTCTCACATACAGATTCAGTTTGCCATGCATCTGCTCCTCAAGAAGGTGCCACTGCAGAGAGGCATTACAGTCCCACTCCCACCATTGACCAAACTCATTACCCATAAAGAGGAGCTTTTTGCCAGGATGCCCGTACATGTATCCATAAAGTGCCCTCAGGTTGGCAAACTTCTGCCAGAGGTCTCCAGGCATCTTCTCAATTAAGGCCCTCTTCCCATGTACCACCTCATCATGCGAAAGGGGAAGGACAAAGTTCTCCGAAAAGGCATAAAGAAGGCTGAAGGTGAGGTTACTGTGGTGATACTTTCTGTATATAGGGTCTTTTGAGAAGTACTCAAGGGTGTCATGCATCCACCCCATGTTCCATTTCATGGTAAAGCCAAGTCCCCCTAAGTAGGTGGGTCTTGAGACCCCGGGCCATGCAGTAGACTCCTCTGCAATGGTTACGACTCCGGGAAAATAACTGTGGACCATCTCATTGAATCTCTTTATAAAATCAATTGCCTCTAAGTTCTCCTTTCCACCGTATACATTGGGCACCCACTCTCCTGGAGACTTTGAATAGTCCAGATATAGCATTGATGCAACTGCATCCACCCTGAGGCCATCTATGTGGTATTTATCAAGCCAGAAGAAGGCTGAGGCGAGTAGAAAGTTTCTCACCTCATTCCTGGCATAGTTAAATATCAAGGTGCCCCAATCCTTGTGTTCACTCTTTTTGGGGTCTTCATACTCGTACAGACAGGTGCCATCAAAGAGTCTGAGCGCATGGTCATCCCTCGGGAAATGTCCTGGTACCCAGTCCAGGATAACTCCAATACCTGCCTGGTGACAGCAGTCAATGAAGTACATAAAATCCTCAGGTGGACCGTATCTGCTTGTAGGGGCAAAATACCCTGTGCATTGATATCCCCAGGACTCATCCAGGGGATGCTCCATTACAGGAAGTAATTCCACATGAGTAAAACCCATCTGACGCACATAGGGTATAAGTTTGTCAGCAAGCTCTCTGTATGAGAGAAAACTACCATCAGAATTCCTCATCCATGAGCCAAGATGGACCTCATATATAGCCATGGGTCTTCGGAGCTGGTCTGTCTTTCTTCTTGCCTCCATCCATTCCTTGTCTGACCAAGAGTACTTATTGATGTCGTATATCACAGTAGCAGTCTTCGGTCTCTCTTCAAAGAAGAAGCCATAAGGGTCTGTTTTTATTCTTATCACTCCATCATAACGGGATTTTATAAAGTACTTATAAAGGTCTCCCTCCTTCGCCTCAGGCACAAAAGTAGCCCACACTCCAGAGGACCCGAGTGGAAGCATCTTATGTTTGTCAGGATTCCAGTCATTAAAAGAACCGATCACACTCACCTGTTCAGCGTTCGGTGCCCAGACCGCAAAGTGTACACCTCTACCTCTGTCTGTCTCTACAATATGGGCACCAAGTTTCTCAAAGACCCTGAGATGGTTACCTTCTCCAAACAGATACAGATCGTACTCTGTGATCAAAGGAGGAAGCTTGGTCATAGTGTCTGAAGTCTCTTTTTTGTCCATTCAATAAGACCACCTGAGGCGATTAACTCCTGCATAAAAGAGGGTATAGGTTTTGCCTGGTACTGCTCATCTCTGGTAAGGTTTTTTATAATACCAGAGTTTGCATCAATCTCAATTATATCGCCCTCCTGAACGCGTTCTGCTGCCTCAGGTGATTCAAAGATGGGAAGGCCTATATTAAAGGCATTCCGGTAGAATATCCTTGCGAAGCTCTTTGCAACCACAGCCTGTACTCCTGCTGCCTTTATCGCTATAGGGGCATGCTCTCGGGAGGAACCGCATCCAAAGTTCTTATCTGCCACTATTATGTCACCTGAGGTGACCTTCTTCGGAAAATCAGGGTCAGCATCCTCCATAACATGTTTTGCCAGTTCCTTCGGGTCTGAGGTGTTGAGATACCTTGCTGGAATGATCGCGTCAGTATCAACATCAGCACCAAACTTCCAGACCCTGCCTTTGATCTTCATCCGAACACCTCCGAGAGACTTTCTTAAATCCTACAGGAAGCCGTATTATTTTATCACACTAAGCCTCTTCACACCAAACTCTCGCATTCTGAAACATTCTGAGCCAAGGAGAGGCCTTCATACCTCTACTCCACTCCTCCGGTATCCATGCCCACTGCCACAGGAGGAATGTCCTCTCAGGATGGGGCATCATTGCAAGGTGTCTGCCATCGGGGCTACAGAGGCCTGTTATACCCTCAGGAGAGCCATTGGGATTAAAGGGATATACTGTGGTGACCTCCCCCCTCTCATCCACATACCTTAAAGGGGCAAGACCTCTGCTGAGTACATCATCTTTTAGTTTCTCATCAGGAAAGTGTACTCTCCCCTCTCCATGGGCAACCCAAACACCGAGTATAGAGCCTTCCATGCCCTTGAGCATTATTGAGGGAGAGGGCAAGATCTTGACTGTAGAAAATCTTGACTCAAACCTTTCAGAACGGTTCTTTATAAATCTCACCTGGCGATGGTCCTCTAATCCCTTACAGGGCACCCACCCCAGTAGAGCCATTAACTGACAACCATTACATACACCGAGGCTAAATGTGTCAGACCTTTCGTAGAAGCTTTCAAACTCCTCGTACACCCTCCTGTTGAACCTTATCACACCTGCCCAGCCCTTTGCCGAATCAAGGACATCTGCATAGCTGAAGCCACCCACAAAGGCAATTCCTTTGAATTCCCTGAGACTGATCTCACCCCTCACAAGATCTGTCATCGTCACATCCCATACCTCAAAGCCAGCCTGCCAGAATGCAGAGGCCATCTCACGGTCTCCGTTACTACCCTCTTCCCTGAGTACAGCAACCTTTGGTTTTGCCCGCCTCAGGAGCACCTCATGAGGTGTAGGTTCTGGCTCAAAGGAGACCCTATAAGGTGGCACATAACTCCTTCTAATTGTCTCTCTCTCCTCATCTACACACTCAGGGTTGGCCTGTAGCCTGTCTATCTGATAACTCGTCTCCTCCCAGACCAACCTCAGCTCTGTCATGCTCTCCTTCAGCACCTCACGGGTATTATGAAAAACAATGATTGAATCTTCTTCAATGGTTTCACCAATCTTCTGCCAGGACAGTCTATACTTCTCAAACACTCCGATCACATCTGATTCATTCTCAGGAAGGTACTCAACAACAAAACCGGGTTCTTCTGAGAACAAAACCCTGAGAGGGTCTGCCTCTTGGGTCTGCAGTTCTATCCTGAGTCCACCGTTTCCTCCAAAGGCCATCTCGAGTATGCATGTTATTAACCCCCCATCAGAGCAGTCATGACCTGAAAGAATAAGTCCTCTGTCTATCAACTCCTGTACAGCATTGAATCCGTCTTTGAGAGCCTCGGCAGAAACCAGATCAGGTGATTCATCACCAATCTGTTTGAAGACCTGAGCAAGGGCAGAACCTCCGGGTCTGAACCTCCATCCAGAGAGATTCACATAGATAAGTCTACTGCTGCCAGGTCTCTTTATGTCTGGAGTTATCACCTTTCTAATATCAGTACAAGGGGCATAGGCAGAGACAACAAGGGTACCTGGTGACTTCACCACTTCTGAGGTACCATCAGGGGCGCGTACAATTGCTGCCATTGATAGGCTGTCCTTACCACCGTCAATGGCAATACCCAGCTCTATGAGTGTCTCCCTTAGGGCATATGCAGCCCGGTATAGTTTTACACCTTCACCAGGCAGCTTTGGTGCCCACATCCAGTTCCCAGAGCACTTCACATCCTCAAGTCTTGATATCTTTGCCCACATAAGGTTTGTGAGGGCCTCTGTAACAGCAAGCCTTGCCATTGCTTCTGGACTTATGAGTGTTTTGAGGGGTTGCTCCCCTATGGATATAGCCACCCCTGTGGTGCTGAAATGACTCTGTGCAACCACAGCCACATCACTAAGTGTAAGCTGCATAGGCCCAACACACTGCTGTTGAACTATAAGGCCTGTAACACTCCTGTCAACCTTATTCGTAAGGAACCTTTTGGAACCTACAGCCAGATTTCTCAGCACCCTATCCAATGCCTCTCTTACCCTCAATCCCTTGGGCAGGGTTAAGGGTTCAAGCCTCTGGGGTCTACTCTCCAGATTAAAGGTCTTCTGAGGCATCTTACCAAGTACCTTCGCAAGGGGCAGGTTAACAGGAGTGGAATCATCCATCTCATCATAAAGCACCACATAACCATCTCCAGTGACCTCTCCAACAACAGAAAAGGGGAGTTTCTCTCTCTCACAGATCTTCTTGAAAGTCTCAAGAGACTCTGGCCTCAGCAGAAGAGCATCGTTCTCCTGGTACTCTGCACCCCATATCTCAAGTACAGAAAGTGTCTCGTCTCCAAGGAGTATCTTTCTCACCTCTATCCTTGCACCCTCAGGATACACGATCTCCTTCAACACATTTGAATTACCACCAGCGCCCTGATCATGTATACTTATTATGGGATTCTCTTCCCCTAACTCAATACATGCCCTTATCACTCTGTTCAGCTTCTGTTCCATCTCTGCATCGCCACGCTGGACAGCTGAAAAATCAAGCTCCTCCACATTCTCGCCCTGTATCATACTGGAGGCTGCTCCACCACCAATCCCGATCCTGTAGGCAGGCCCACCGATCTTGACCACAAGCATACCAATCTCAGGCTCTCCCTTCTCAGTATGTCTGTCATCTATCTGGCCCACTCCACCAGTAAACATTATAGGCTTCACCCATTCCCACCTCTGTCCGTCAGGTGTCCTCAGCCCAAAAGACCTCGTAAAGCCCTGTATCACAGGCTCTCCAAACTTGTTCCCGTAGTCAGAGGCACCATTGCTCGCCTCTATTTCTATCTGCAGTGGGGTGGCAAGATTGGCTGGATAAAGAAAGTCCTCCTCCCAGGGCAGTTCATATCCGGGTATTCTGAGGTTTCCCACACAGTATGCTGCAGTACCTGCGATCACATGGCTACCACGACCTGTGGCATGGACATCACGGATCCTTCCACCGGTGCCTGTCTCAGCTCCTGGGAAGGGCGCAACACCCGTGGGAAAGTTGTGCGTCTCTGCTGTAAAAATAGGGTGCAGAAGAGGCTCTTCCTCTCTGAACGGAGAAGGCCTTGTGGTATCCTTGGGCTTTATAATTCTTACCCTAAATCCCCTTATTGCAGAGGAATTATCCTTGAAGGCGATAACCGAGTTTGTAGGATTCTTCATAAGGGGTTCTTTTATCAGGTTCATCAAGGTATAAGGAGCCTCTTTTCCATCAATAATCAACCTTCCTTTAAAGAACCAGTGTCTTGAGTGTTCACTGTTTGACTGACCAAGGTCAAAACACTCCACATCAGTAGGGTTTCTCCTGAGATCATTCACAAAAAGATTGTAATAATACTCTATATCCTGCTCATCAAGTCCAAGACCCATCTGGCGGTTTATTCTTTTTAATGCCTCAATACCCTCCTCTATAAGCGGTATAACCCTTACAGGTTCTGGTTTTATGCCAGTATCAAAACTTGTGAGCCTTTCAGGATAGGGACACTCTGTCATACGGTCGTGTATGAGGGGAAGTATTTTCTCCTTCAATACCTCGATCCTCTGCTGGGGTAGAGGATGTCTAAAATAGAACCTGTACCTCCTTGATCTTTCTATCCGTTTTATCTTGTATATACCACAGGCATTGCAGATTGAGACAGCATTTGTTGACCAAGAGGTGGTGAAGTTCATCCTCGGGCCTACTTCTATCAAAAGAGAATCCCCTGTTTCTTTTTCAAGAAAGCTTTCAGTGGAGAAGCCTTCTGGCTGGAATGTCTCAGCAAGAAGCCACCTCAGCACAGACATCTCATTCTCAGTCAAAAGGTCTTCAGACTGGACATAGAAGCAATACTCCGTCTCTATTTTAAGGACCTCTTCTTTAGTCAAGGAGTTTATCTGTTCTCTCAGACGCCTTACTACACCTTCGCTCAGGGCAGGCGTCCTGTAGAAGTAATAGAGTCTCATTTTTTACTCCTTTTAAAATCTTTAACTATCTATTCTAACCTAAAGAAACCAGTTAGTACCAGAAATTACTGTTCCGAGGTAATGTCAATCTTTCTGTGTAAATTCTTTAAGAGGGTGTAAACTCCAATGCTCATTCAAATAACTTATTACTGCATACACTATCCTCTCTATACTTTCAATGTTGTTAAAACAGCTCATTGGTCT